>Ga0268261_10001990_pt1 | contig 14498 bp, 4 predicted proteins | sample TergutNc150P1_FD_190353 | JGI IMG/M metagenome (GOLD analysis project Ga0268261, IMG submission 190353) | Nasutitermes corniger P1 segment gut microbial community from laboratory colony in Florida, USA - Nc150 P1 (SPAdes) (version 2) | ecosystem: Host-associated > Arthropoda: Insects > Digestive... | reverse complement strand
GGAGGCTGGGTGGGCCCCAGACCCGGTCTGGAAAGGTGCGGAAAATCTCGCCCCCACCAGGATTCGCCCAGCCCGTAGCTAGTCGCTATACAGACTACGCTATCCGGCCCACACATTTCAGAGGCTCGGGAATAAATTTACTTGTATTTTGTCAAATATTCACCAAATACAGAAATGTTTCAAATAAACTTTGCCTATGGTACGAATATCGTATCTTTCAGGTTGAGCAACAATATTTATGCTACGGGTAATTTATGAGGAAAATAGAAAAAATTTATTGCACTGTCTTCTAAAGCAGGGAAGGCTGAAAGTAGGTCCCTAATGGCAGTAATAGTACTGGATGTATGCGTACTTCATGCCGCTGATTCTTTTGCATGCTCTAAAGAGATGCATAAAATTAATGTGTGCTGGAAAGTCATACTTGTTTTCCGTCTTCCAAAGGTTAAATTCAAAGCCCCTGAACAAGTTTTTGTTTCAGTTAAGTGATAGGCTTTGTGCGACGCCACGAGACGGTGACGTGTGTCCATTTCTGTCCAATGTAACCTTTGCTTTACAACTCAGTTTAAAATGGGCATCGTTTTGACTTAAAACTGTCGCTACTTACTTTCCAGTCGCTTAACTTAAAGTTCACTGTAGCTGCGACGAGAGTCTACGAGCCGAAGAAAAATAACAGCATGTTTTTTTACAACATAATTTTTTCTTGGAATTTCTTTTCGTATCTCGAGAGTTTGCCTCGGTAAAGACAATGGATGCCCCATTGTTCTTTACGCACGTAGTGAGTTTAATTGTTGTGCATTAACGGCCAGTCGCGTGTGTAATAAGTCTTGAGCACTGTGCCATAGCAGCATTTGTATCATGTGGCGCAGTTCAGTGTACCCTGGTCGCACTGTAGGACCAGATCCCTATCTGACCGTATAATGAAGATAATGGAGACAGTAGTTTGCTCCCCGCCTAGCTGCTGTGTCGCACCCCTCAGACCCCGATACCAATTCCTATGAAACTCATTTCATTTGCGTCACTATTACTGGTCCAGTCCGACTGCAGATCACCTCTGTCATTGTTCCTAATACCGATAATCGGTGTATAAGTGTTAAAACTCTTTTTTTCCTTTTGTTTCTGAGAGGGTGCTAGATTATTCTACACTGTTTTCCAAGCAAAGGTCAGCGCTACTATTTTTTCCTAATAATTCGTCATTCCGTGATCTATCTAAAAACGTGGAGTTTAAAATCCACAAACCCACACGTTTTGTGCGGCGTGACATTATTATATGACGAATCGAGATGCATAGCAGAGTATAGATGAATTTGAGACGAAGAATCAATGAACTAAAATATACGTAACAGTGAGATTCATAACTTACATTCTGCACATAATGTTGTAAGACTAATTAAATAAAGATGGCTGAGACTGAAGAGCATCGAGGCTAGAGTGCTTAGGGAGTAAAGAATTGGAAAATATTTGGAAGTGTTCATGGCTTTTTCTGTGAATTATCCCAGCATATGCTTGGAGGAACTGAGGAAACCTACGAGGAACGTCAGTCAGAATAACCGGTATTCTGGCCGAAAATCAAATCTGACATTTCCATATTAAGGAGTCTAGAGCGTTCTGTTACATTAACCTACTAGGTAGCGCACATGCAACCAACATTCAGGTCTAACAGCTCAAGAAATGGATCATTACGCACACTAAATGTGTACAAGAGAATCATCTAAAAATGGTTATTAGAAAAGTAATATTTCAAAGACATTTAATGGATTCGTCTGGCTGTGTGCATACATCCAATAAAGGGATTTTATACACACCGCGATGACTCTTCGAGTTTTTTCGACAGGCCGAGAGATTATAAAATATTTAGTACGCCCCACAATGGATTCAGACCTCCTGTAATATGGAGGTGTGTCAGTGGGTGTTTACCGACGTTTCGGAGGAATGTAGAGTATAGGTTTCTCCAGAACTCGGCAACCACTTACCAAAAGATGTGATACCACCTCCCAGAAGACCCAAATCCCCAGCTATGCCGGTGTGAAAACCTCAGATCTCTCGTGTCATTGAATTTCCGATTAACTGTTTAAACCCAATTATAACTATTCATATCATATGCTGTACCACCAATAAACTCTTCATTTTACCCGTACAGTGGATTTATGTTTCTTATGATTGTTGTAATAATCAGCGATTGTCTTCCCAGAGAGAATCAAATGCCCGTTACTCAAATTGAGACGATTTGTTTTTTTTTTTTGTGCGGTAGGAACTGGATTTTTATATGTAGATACTTAATTTAGATGAATTCCAGTCTTCATATCGCCGGCGTTTTAACTTGGAGGTCAGGGCTACAACGTGGGCCAGTCCATCTGGAACTGGTGGTGGCTTTAATGTCACTGGGACAGGTCCCCCACCGAAGTACTTCGGTTTCCTCCGGTCACAACCAATCCTACAATGCCTTATGATCATATTCATCTTCGGAGCTTCTTTCAAAAGAGGACAACCGGGGAAGTCCTCGTATCTTTCAACAGATATTATGTTCTTATCGGTAATCGGTGAACATCAAGAAGGAAAAGTACATACAATTTTCTTTTTTATCATTCTTCAAAGGTTTTTGCGAATATTTTTTCTTCTCCTTGTCATAACAACCATATTACAGAATTCTTAAGAAGTATTATGTAAGATATATGATTTATCCATTAAATAACCTCAGAAGTTTATGGGCGATGACGGAAATGTGAGACATGAATGCACTGGGCTGTATTCGAAATGGCAGTTTGCTTAAGACCATCATCGATTTGAATCGTGATTAGCTATCGCAGATTTGTTTATGTATCTTCATCAAAGTTAAAAAGAAAGACCAATGAACCCTTCCGTCCTTGCAGTAAGCTTCAGTGAATTATGTGAAACCGAGATGCCGAAATACAGTACATTGTACATCAATGCAAATAAATCACCCTATTTTGAAAAGTGCCTCGGTTCACCAATGCTGTTTTTATCTACAGTGTTCAGTAAGTGATATTTTGTTTAGGGACATAATTAAAGCAATGGTGCCCCCGCCATTTATTCATAATGGAGGCACTTTCTCTTATCAGCTTTTAGCTCGCTTGCTTTGTTGGCATTGAGGTTGCTTGTGTTTTGTTTTGTTTTGTTGTGTTTTTTATTGTCAGTTCGCAGTGCACAGCATCTGTTGTAGAAAGACTCGTTATCTGTAGGGGTGTTAATGGTTCAGAGCGAATAATTTATTTTTAAGATTTATAAATTACATTCTAACAAAGCGCCTCTTACCTTAGAACGGTGAAACACATGCTTTTTTAAGGTACAAGTATGACTGGTTTTCTTGGCTTGTAATTTCAGTATACAATGCTTTGAAGTATTTATGTCGAAAACGATAACTGAAGCAGTTCCAAAATTTGTTTGTGATCTGCTAATAAACTAAGAGAATTTTACAGAATTTATGCTATATACGCCACTTCAATTAGCTTCGAGAGAAACACTTTTACCATCCCTTTGCACTCTTGGAAAATGTTTTCTTTTCTTCTCAAATATATCTAGGATAAATACAGTGCCAACCTGAGTAAGGGCTCGGAGTAACACCAATAGCAGCTTTTGAATGTACGTTAATGTTTAAGAGTAGACATACAACGTTTCTCATAACGTGTTTTTGTGTATTTGTCACCGAGAGATCTAAAATTACAGGCTGGTAACTAATCACCTATTTTCTTCACAGTTTTATTATGGTTATTCTCAGCCACGGTTATTCATTTCCGAATACGATGACAGAAGGACCGAGATATTTATGTCACTGAGTAAGGTCACTGGTTGCAAGGCTGGGGTTCGATTCGCGGTATATGCCCTCATGTTCGGACGGGTTACAGGGTCGACCCAACTTCCTGCACAGTGCTCTAAGCGTTATGTTGTTCACTAATTTCCCATCCTGCATCGTGGCCCAGACTTCTACGCGTAAGTTCTCTGATGTGGGTACTGATTTGCGGAAGTGGCAATTACTGTAAACTCCAGTTTGTCATTCTGTCTTGTCTGTTACGCTGTATTTTGGTTTTGTCATTGAAGGTCTGCAACACAGTACAAAATAATAAAATGTTTGGCCAATAATCAAGTGGCTGTAAAATACCGAAGTTTCATGGATTGCGAAAACGGGAACTGCCTCTGTCCCTTTTCTGGGATATTTATATTTTAATTTTTTACTTTATTTAGCGCACACAAACATGCATAAGTAGACAGACCTTATAAGGGCTGAAGAGAACTTGTGATTCAGTTCCTTTACTACTAAAATTGTGGCGACTGTGACAGACGAATTACTGAATATAAAATCCCTAGTCCGATTGAATAAGAATGGCAAAATTTCTACCAGTTTTCGATACGCACTTTTTTTAACAACTTTCGCAAACCCCTTCTCAGTCCGAATGAAACAACTGAGCTACCACTGGACGGATTTTCATTAAATCTGATATTTGAGGATTTTCGAGGATCTTTCGAGAAAATTCAAATTTTATTAAACTTTGACAAAAATAGCGGGTACTTTATGTACATGCTTGATACTATCTTGCTAAATTTTTTCGTAGAATGAAAAATGTATCAGACAAACGTTGCAGAGAAAATCAGAAAACACTTCATTTTCAGCAACTTTTTTCCGAAAATTTTGCCGTTTTTATGTTAATATGGAAAAATATAATACAGCCAGACAGACTACAGATGACAATATAATACGTCGCATGTGCTTTGCATGCCGAATAACTGAGAATACACACACACGCACGTTCAGTATATGTAATACTTACTTATTTTTCACGACAAATGTGGTTACGCGAATGCGCCCCATTTTTGCATTGATACGTACATTGCCTCTTTTTTCTAACGTTTATTTTATATTTTGCATGGTTTACTTTCTTGATGCATTAGTTATTATTTTTCAGATATCAAGCTATTGTTACGAATATGATTACCTCATGGATCCTTTCTGCAATATCGGAAGGTGCTGCAAGTAAAATATGCAGGTTCTATTGATCCACATTTATGTCGTGCATAAATGTATTTTTTATCAAACGATTTTCTTAAGAAAAATCATGTGCCAATGCGAATCGCACTGTCTGTCCATCCGTCACGTTTTGTATCACTGCGAACGGATAGTGATCGCTTAAAATTAAAGGTAACGTGGTCCACATAAAGCCATTTAGGCTTATAGGGAATAGACGCATAGCTATTTATTTTAAGGAGAAAAGACTGGAAAACTCTTAAAGCTGCTGTTGCATGCTAGTAAATTCTATCGCTTTGAGAAAACCCAAACTAGCGCCCTTGCTATAACATGGCGAAACCCGCTCGCTGCGACCTCAAACTAAGGTAAGAGGAAAATCAACTTATAAAGCACAGGAAACCCCGCTTTAAAAAATCTATCTGTCAGGAAAAACACAGGATAATTTTTTTTCTAGAATGCTGGGAACCCAGTGGGGGAAAACTCAAAGTAGAGTCGTTACTAGGATAAGGAGAAGGCCCACTTGGGAAAAATTAGTAACTCAGGTAAAACAGAAAGCTTGATTATGGGACATTGTTGGGATATGGAACAGCACGAACTCTTGTTTCTTAAATTTCGCTGTAAGTTCTTTCTCTACAGCACATTGTTGAGCTTTTATTTCAATTTCATTTAAGGCAGATGTATGTTGGACAGATACGCACCAAAATTAAATTTTGTCAGATCGTAGGTCTTGTGAGGTTCTCTTGTGTTCTATCAACACAGTATCCCCATTCAGCTAATAGCTTTTCGGGGGGCCCTCATACGAGTTATTTTTCGAGGGCAGTCTTCTCTTATCTTGTCCTTTATAAAAACGTGAATCCGTATGCCCCATGTTGAGAGCAGAGTAATAATAAGAAGACTAAGGATAATCGTAATTTGCTGATGTGTTGCGGAGGGATTCCCCTCTGTCTGATTGCTTTCAAAGCACTCCATTCAGCAAAATGCTTGTAGCGTCACGCTTTGTTGCCTCCCGTTCAATTTAAACGACTTCAAAACCGACACCACGATGCAGAAATAACCTGTCGTTGGCTGGATAATCGAGTGAGTGAGCAGATAGCGGGATGCAACGTACGGGCAGATGAACAGACACAAAACAGACGGACGATTAGTTAAAGAAGAGGGAAGGAACGATGGGGAAAGTCAGTTGGAAATACAAAACACAAAACCGCATTAATTTGTAACGATTCTTGCCTGCCTGTCTTTTTTAATTGTTTTCTCTACCGCCTCATTCTCTTTTACCTTTCCTTGCTCTCCTTCAGTCCCCCTGTTCTGTTTTACTTCTCTCTTATGAGATTAGCAGTAGGTCTTACGTCATATTTCTGGTCATGAAGTAGATTGTAGCGAGGTGGGCAATATTGTCCTCTACCTTGCCTTTCCAAGAACAGTGTCAGACCTTAAGTCCCATGTAAGGTGGAAGCTATGATATTTTGCAGGCTGGTCGGGCCTGTCGCCACCTCGGAGTCGGTGGTACTTGAAAATAGAACACTGGTGGAACTGTGATTGGCAAGGTCACTTTTTCTACCATAATTGCAACTCGAACTGTTCTGAAATAACATCTGGATACAAGAATAGGAAAACGAGCGTTTGAAGCTCAGTTAAATGTCTGCAGTACCTGAGACAAAGACTTAGATAACCAACTTCCTTTCCGGATGACCAGCTCCAAATAAGTTTCCACATGGTGGGGTAAATTACATGTCGTGTAGTGGTAGATAAGCCTTTCGACAGTTTGTGAGCTTCACAAATTAGTGCAAGCTCCAGTGACCACGGGATCAAAGAGCGTGTTTCTGCTAGCAGAGAAGAGAGCCACGGGCATTTTGCAAACAAACGCTAGCTGAGTGAACACAAAGTGTGAACTTAGCTTATCACTGTGTCCCTCCCTTCCCCCGTCCTACCCAACTGCACAGCAAAGCGCAAAATGCCTCTGGCAAGCACCTCCCCACACCCACCGACACCCCGTTCTATCTCAGTTACTCACCGTCTCTTTCGCGCTGTATCAGAACGACGCTGATGACGCTTGAGGCGTCACGGCGCACACAAGGCATCGTCATCACAAAGTGGCAAGCACATATACAAAAAAAATCCCTTTCTCTATGTTCTCTGCGTCTCTTTTACTATCATCACCGCCACCGCGAGATTGGATTTGTTCAAGAGAACCCCGGTACACCATACCCTCCAACCCAGACCACATGCCGCACCCAGATTTCGCTGTCACCTTTGGACGTCGGGGAAATTCACTCGGAACTTGTTAAATTTGCTTCTGTTTTGTCTTTGTCGCGGTGTAGAGCGGCTGGGATCTGTTTCTTCATTTTGAAATGCCTAATTTTGTTCCCCTGAGGGATTAATATTCATCCAGAATACGAGTTTGTTGGAGCGGCAAATGTTTATAGATTATTTTATTTTTATAATTTCTGGAAAATTTTTAAACGTCTGGGGTTTCGTGGCTTTTTTAATCGAAGCGTTTTAAGGCCTAAAATCAGTGAAATGTTACTTTCATGTGATAGATGCAGTCGTGTTTCTCATCAGTAGAAATAACTAACTGTAAGCTACTGCGTGTCAGCATATGCAACAATTTTCTATTTAAAAAAATTAAGCCTACTACATTACAGAGTATAAATCACGATAACTTTCATTAATATGTCATATTTTTAGAATTATCAGGAGGCTCTTTTTTTAACACTGGTCAAATCAACAATTGCAAAAAAACTTTAAAATATTATTGTTTAAAACGTTAAAATATTAGAGAAACATAACAAGGTTTGCAATCGAACAGTGAGTGCAAGAGATAGCTATGAGGTAGGAGGGGGGGTCTTTGCAGCTTATATGCACAAGCTAATTAGTATAATTAAAATATACGTTCCTTATTACGTAAGTTATTTGTTGCGTGTTATCCGGAAGCTATGCCAGTGCGAGAGTTTTTTTAAGTTACTTTTTTCATGGGTATCGGTAGAGATGGGTGTCCGGAGTATGTATATGTTTGGAATTTACAGTAACCCATGTAACCGGCCAGGGTTTTAGTTCGAATCTCTGGCTGAGCGTCCCAAAGATGAGACAAATTTATGGCAGGTTTATATCCGATTAATAAGTTAATAAGTAATAATATCGATATTAACCCTTTAAACGCCGAGTTAAATCCCATCTGCTATTTGCTGGCATTATTAGGAGCTCACCATATTTTCCACGTTAGCGGGTTAAGGGTTGATTGAAAACTGTTTTACCCAAATTTTGGAATATGTAGAGGGGGTTCGCAGTTCAAATATGTTATTTCCGTCCGCACACAAGACCTGTATTCTTAAGATGAAAGGTGTTTAACAAACCCCATTTTCTGGAACAAGCTGGATTACAGTTGGTTGTTGCTTAGAATGAGTTGCAAATAAACGTCTGCGAATGTTTAATTAAACGCAGCAACGACTGTCGAAGCCTAGCGACTACACAGTGTTATTGTTGATACAGGCTCAGAAAAGTGCAATTCACTTTTTTAGGCGCGTCCACATAATTGCGAATAGCGACTATTAGTTTCGTCATGTCTGTCTGTCCGTATGTCCACATGGAGTAACTCGGCTCCCAATGGACGGATTTTCGTGAAATTTGGTACATGAGTATTTTTTAAAAATCTTTCTAGAAAATTACAGTTTCATTAAAATCTAACAAGAATAACGGGTACATGCTTGAAGACGAAGATACATTTTTTAAAATCATATCTCGGTGAATTCTTCTTAGAATGAGAAATGTTTCAGACAAAAGTAAGGTGTAGGAAATATCAAAACAGACTTTTCATATTCAGTACCTTTTTTTCGAAAATCTTGCCGTTTGTGAGATAGTTTGGGAAAAATATTATAGAACCGCTCAGGTCACAGATGGCAGTATAAAATGGCGCATGCGCATCGCATGCTGGATGTCTAAGGCTACAGACATACGCTCAGAATTGCTTCTTTACTGGAGCAGTGGTTGTACAAAAGCGCCTAATTGTTGCGAAATACTTAAATTGCCTTCCTTGTTTAGTCGCAAGATCACTCCACAGCCTTCAAGTGTCAATCGGTGTTCTCTTAAATTTAATCAGTCAGTTACTGTGGTATGATCAGTAGCAGAACATTATTAATAAACGTAATTTAAATGCAAGTTGTGTTACTATATGTTAGTGATGATTAATAAAGGCTTCACATTACCTTACAAATATTCTCGAGATGATTCTCAAGTTAAACCAGTGAGAATAGTGGAAACTTTTCACCGTGAGATGGGAAATTCAAGTGGACGGTTAGGCTAAATTGCTAACATAGTAATCTCAGTAAGTTTGTGTCACTGAATGCGGGTCTCTTCATTGTTCCTTGCCATGCAGCTCTTTTTAGACTAAATTGTATGTACTTACAAGTTTTATACTTCAGGCGAATTCGAAAGGCGCCTTCCTAATACGTCCCACAGAAGTTGTATCTAGTCACGTCTCTGAATATTTCATTTGTGTTTCGTATTTATCATTTATTGCTCATTATATAACGTTGCCACTCCATTAAGTCTGCTATGAACTGTAGTGCTTATAGTTCTAAAATAGTTATATAACCTTACATGAAGTAGCGCCGGTGAGCAGACCTGACATGATCTAGTGCACACATGCATGCAGAATTGCATCATACATGGTCTCATTTATTGCCTACTGCCGCACTGTGTCATCACATTCGGCCTGACACGTTGACATTGTTGGATTCAGTCCCGCTCCGTGCTCGGATGTGTGTACGAGGCTTTCTTTGTAGGTCTGCATGGGTACTGACCTTACGCATGTGAGATCTGAGCTTCTCACAGTGGCGCTGCTAAAAATTTTTAGTCTCCTGGGATGTGACACTCTGTTGACTGGCAAGTCCTTACCGACGTTTTAAAAACACGTGTCCTTGGGCTGCTTGACACTGATGATGATGATGATGATGATGATGATGATGATGATGGCACTATTTTTTTAAACGTTGTTAAAAATTTACTATTCGACAGAGCGTCACGTCCAAGAAGACTTGAATCTTTGGGCTTGCGATTATCCGATTTCCACCCATGGAGCACTAAGACTTGTGGCAGTGTGAATGTAGTACGAGTAAAACGGGCTGAAATTTCCTCGAGTCGAAATTACATCAAGAATTGAATGTTGGAAAGGAGCTGTGCTAGGGGGAAGTATAAAACATTTTTACGAAGAATTTTCCTGAAAGAATACGAATAAGAATTTATTCTTGCCTTAATTAACACAACGGTTTCAACTACTGAGGTTAATGGAGTGCGACAACAAGTATCATGTATGATCACACTCTAGGAGAGATGATTTAGTTCAGATCTGTTTTAGGCAGTTGTGGTATTTCGATATTCTTCTGGGTTACCTGAGGAAGACCGCAAAACATCTCTGAGGGTAACCTTCTCCCGACACAAATTTATAGAAGTTGTTGGGAGTTGCATGTCATGAAGTCTGATAGGCATGAAGAAGAAATTAATATGTAAAAAAAGTTTTGCAATAAATCGGTTATATTGGACAGTTTTAAAGTACAGTCACACGGAGCCACATTGTTTTCATTCCCGAAGTCCAGGACCTGACTTAGAAGAATCGTGTGTCATTTACGACCATATTACATAATGTCATGTTGCAATAGCCCGTGCTTTGCACAAAGTGCTTGGAGGTGTTGATGGGAGCGGAAGTTCGTTATGTCCGTCCATCTGTTTGCAAATTACGTCTCCGCAACTACTCAATGATTTATTAGTAAAATCGGTGTTACTAATTTTTAGTCGAAAATGGTACATAAAATTTCAAATAAAAAATATTGTCAACTTACAATATCATCGTAGAGCAATATGACGATATATAGATCTAGATATCAGATATAATTACGTAACCTTGTTTAGAAATTTTTCTTAAAATGTGAATATTTAATTAGTAGGACTAAAAAGCGAATACAATTCCTGATCCGTACAGTACACCTGCGATCTGGGAAGTACGGTAGTTTTTGAAAGTCTCTTAATGCAACTATCAAAAGCAAAGTTCTGGAAAGAAAGCACGCTTTGTCGTATGATGTTCCGAAGATGTTTATTATTATAGGGACTAATAAATTATTGTCCAAGCCTACAACTCAAACATTACGTGTTTTATTTCTTTCAAATACACATAAACTTGCACAGCATAAACACAAATTTGCGGACGGCCTTCACGTAAGTAATTTCCAAATGCAGAATAACTTTACGCAAAATTCGTAGACAAGTACGTTGATCGTGAAAAGCAAATGCTCGGAACTAAATCAAGCCTATGTCACATTCCGTAACTGTGTAATATACTTGCTAATTGAACGAGTAACTTAGTGTCGTCCCATAGCGTTCAGGTAATGATGTTACGATGCGCTAGATAAATTGTTTTGATGGCAGGAAATGGCAATATATGCAGGACTGCGGCAAGAAAGCCGCTTTTGGAAGCTCATTTCAAGGACAAAAAAGGTGATGGGAGGACAGTATTAAGATGGATTTTAGAAAGATGGGTCTGTGAGCATTGGGATGGATTAGACTGTCGGAAAATCTTTTCAAATGTTGGGATGTAACATTAAAAATGTTAAACATGCGGGTTCCTATGTAATATTGAATTTCTTTTAAATATAAGTAAAATAATTTTTCGCACTTATATATTGTAACCGCCGTCGTTAAGCTGGGAAATATCCATGTGCTTGAGGACCGTAATGCAATCCACCTTGCCATGTTCTTTATTCTCGCTCAATTGCTCTCAAACTGCACTTATCCACACGCTTCTATATGCACATTGGGAAGGCTTTGATGTTATATACGTCACATTCAAACCTCATTCTTTGAAACTTCTAACCTATTATACACCCGTCCATTTTCCATTTGTTCTTTCTCTTTCTCTTCCTTTCTTCATTCCTTCCTCTTTCCTTCCTTCATCTTTAACTTCTTTCCGGGTACTGTAGTCGAGGATCGGGAGAAAAGATTAAGAGATAGCAATAAACAGGGTCGGAGAAAGTAAGACGAATAAACTGAAGCGTGACTTCCAGCAGGTTGTGCCCAACACGCTTCACAACTTTTTCCTCAAGCACATGACAAACAAAAAAGCTTTGTGCATTTTTCCTCGTCTCACTGGAGCACTTTAAACTTGACGTCATCTTCCCATCCCCTACAACTGGTAAACACAGACCCACTTCTGGGCGCAAATTTGGCGTCTTGGACGTGATCCGCTGTTTAGCTTGCCCAGTCGACCGAGTGTAGAACAAGAGATTCCTTTCCTGAAGGGTGGGAGGCCCCCTGCTATTGCGGCCGGCGCCGTAACGCTGCACGCCGGCCGTCGTCATGCACTTGTTTTTATTTGACGTTTTTATTCTGGCTTGGTTCTGATCTGCTGAACGTACCCGGTGTACACGGACTGAAATCTGTGACATCCAGAACCTGCTGAAAATTACAGATTGACATACCGACTGATGATAATCACTTCCCTGGGTACGGAGTCGATCCGACGGCCATTAAATCGCATGTCATTTCACAAAACTTCGCAAATGGACCCTATTCAGTGAGTATTCAGTCTAGCCAAAAACTTTCAAATGTACAAGATACATTTTAATATCATACTCGCTTACACTCTTTGCCATGCAAAGTGGTTTCTTCTTGAGGGATTTCTAAAAAATAAATCCTCTAGCGGCTTCGGTGGTCTAGAGCTAGCGTGCGGGTTCACACCCGGCCGAAGCCGTCGGATTTTTGGGGCGAAAAAATCCTCAGCACGCCTTCCTTCGGAGGGGAAGTAAAGCCGTCAGTCCCATGTCGTAGCTTTACGGCATGTAAAATATCCCTAAATGTAACGTGGAATTCGGCATTTAGGCAAAATTACCAGATATTTCTCGCCCACAGTTCCACCTTCCGCCGCTGGGTGCTCTCGCGTGGTGGCGCGTGTGGAGACGCCTGGTGGCGAAAGTTGGAACGTCTAACCAAGATCGCACAATAAGTTTTAAAGCTGCAGTACGTGGTTGTATAAACAAACAAACCAAATCCCTTACTCGTTTCTCAATACACCCATTAGCACTCCAGGTTTTATAATCTAAAATTTAGAGCTGTGTCAATAAATAATGAAATGTCCTCTGTCAATACACATTTCGTAGAATATCCAGTAAAATCAGTTTGGCTTCACACATCGGTGACCTGATATCAGTCCTGTGGCAGGCTGTTTGGGATTTGTGATTGTCAAATTGCCACTGTAGCTGATTTTTGTCAAGCTGTCATAGTCTTAGAAATATGCATCAGTCCGGACCCGCAAGTAGAGTACAGTGCACTTCTGACTCGCTCTCAGGGAACGGAAGGAACGAAATACCTTCGATTACTTTTGAGCCGGTTGACCGCTCTGAAGGATATGTCATGTCCAATTAACGTCCATTATGTTTAGTTTATGAGTCAAAGACACATGCATCAAAATCAGTCGAACTGTTGTCAATTCTTGAGTAGGACCACCATCCATGTTCTTATTGTAGCAAATCCTTTAAATATCTGCCAGATCTGCTGTTATATTTTTTAGACAAAAACTGAATCTTACTACATCGCACAATGATTGTGTTCAGTTTTCGGGGTAAGACCAGTAAGAATTTTGTAAAATTTAATTCTTAGGATTCTGATGGGTGGTTTTGTTGGTTGAGGCAATAGACTACGAGCCAGAAGTTCGCGAGTTCAATTCCCGATTGTGTCATTGCAATGTCTGTTTGACATAATCCTTCCGGCCGCACTATGGCACTGGGGTCGACTCAGCCTCTATCAGAAATGAGTAACGGGAATATTTCCTTGGTGGTAAGGGTGGTCGGTGCGTAGGGCTGACAACCTTACCACCTTCATGTGCTGATATCTTGAAAACTGGGAGCCTCAAGCTCCTGGAACCGTCAGTGCCTGTACAGGTATTGCTTTACCTTCTTTGTGGTAGGTGTTTCAAAAGCCATGAAATAAGAAGCAATTCCCCCCCGCTGTTTCTGTACCTGTTTACCCGACTGCACTGTACCATATCCCAGAAAACTGTTTTCTTTATAGCTACCTTCGTGCGAACATCACAGTTCACAAAGTTGTCTGTTGTTACGTGTGAAATCTGTTTAACATCGGCTTGTTTCTTCTCCTTACAGGTTATGCAACCAACACTCTCAGTGGAATGTCCAAGACTTCGCTCGATCCACACAGTCACCTGCGGCAGCCAGGTAGGACACATTGTTAGTTATGTAATAACGTAACTGACAGTCGAACTGGGCTCATAAAAGTTTATGAATAACGGGAGCCCCTCACAAGTTTGTTTAAGTTGTCGGCGTTAAAGTTTTTGTATGGAGCGTTAGAAATAGGAATGTAAAACTGGGGGGCAGAAAGGATTTCAATTTTACGTTGGGTTATCATACATGAAGCTCTTTTGTTCTTCAGCCCACCAGTTTTTATTATATTTAACCGAGCAAGATGGTTACAGAGGCAGGGTTTTCAGTTTATACTGGTTCGTTGTCCGCTTCGAATGCCGCCCGGG
>Ga0268261_10001989_pt1 | contig 14499 bp, 11 predicted proteins | sample TergutNc150P1_FD_190353 | JGI IMG/M metagenome (GOLD analysis project Ga0268261, IMG submission 190353) | Nasutitermes corniger P1 segment gut microbial community from laboratory colony in Florida, USA - Nc150 P1 (SPAdes) (version 2) | ecosystem: Host-associated > Arthropoda: Insects >... | reverse complement strand
TGAGTGTCGTGTGTTGTCAGGTAGAGGTCTCTGCGACGAGCTGATCACTCGTCCAGAGGAGTCCTACCGACTGTGCTGCGTCGTTGTGTGTGATCTAGAAACATCAAGAATGAGTGCTCCATATATATATGACATTAGTCGCCTAAGGGTTAAATGCCTAGCCAAAGATGTTAACGGTAGGTCACATACACCCTTCTCTTCATACTGCAACTGAAATACAAATTAAAGACAAAAAGAAGGCATGTTCCATACAAATTTCAACAACAGCTCCTGCCACACCAATATCAAAGTCTCAAATATATGTGAATTCTAAAAATCCACAGGAATCACAACTTACACTCGTTTCTCGGAGATAATTCTCATCATGAGGATCTTCAGGATCTCCACCAGCTCTCTGCTGGATGTGAACCACTTTTGGTCCAGTCACTCCAAAAAGTTCAGGCTGGAATAAGCTCAATGGTGCCACAATGCACTCATCTCCAACCTGAATCAACACCAATAAAACAGACACTGATTTCTTAATTCTGCATCACATATAACAGAATTCTGTAAATCATGAAATTTCATTTTAGTAACAATTTCTTTAACCTGCAAAGTGAACTTGAGAGTTGGAGACTTCGGTTGCCTCACCACAAACGTCTTTTCCTGTGAGCCACAGATGTCCTAGAAACAAAATGTGCACCACATGCCATGATTTCTCCATTTGCTCTTTGAAGAAATTTCTGAAACTAAGCGGACTGCGAAACTCACCAAATTGACGTGGCAGAAGTTTTCCTTTAAAGATTTAAGCAGCATTGCATCAAGTTTATTGTCTGGATTACATGTTTTATATGGAAATGCACATTTTTGCAGCAACCAACAGAAAGCCTGTGTGATGTCACCACCACCATATTCCATACGCACCTGAAATCACACGTTTGTCTTAAGAGTTACTGTAATCTCTTTCCACTGCTTTGCAACTTTGTTCTGATTTTCTTCTGTGTTGTGTGGCTGATTCTCACTGCAGAATTCTACAGAGCACTGTAACTTCACTTGAAATATAATTCTTTCTAATGACTAAAAGTAATGTTACTGTAATATGTTACATCCTTTACTGTTCCCATGAATTAACAAACTACATCACTATTTAACAGTGTTTCAAATGCAGAGTAGAAGTCGAAATCAACAGTTAATAAAGGTGTCATTATAAACAGTCAATTGGAATGGAAGTAAAAGGAAGTTGTACAGCTTGTTTCTAAACATTATATTAGCCAGGAAGTGCTACAAAAAACCATGGCAGATTAAAGTTAAAGGAACACTTCCCTACCAGAATCCAAAATGTATGTATCCTGAATGAGTAGTGCACGGATTGTTCTCTACAAATTTGGTGTTATCTAAACTTCCCTATAAATCTTTTGCTAAGAACAGCAACATTGTTTCTCCTCTTAATGACACGACATTACCCTGGTGTTTCGATGTGAAATGCCATCTTCAACACAGGACACTGATGTCTTCTGATCGCCTACATCCACCACACAGGCATATCCCAGGCCAGCTCCAAATGTAGCAGCTACATGATCCTGGCATACAATACAACAAAAGTGTGTTATAAACACATTCTATACTAATCAATTATGGAATATCTGTAGAAATTTAAATATACTCACTGATTAGTCATTTATTTAACAACGTTTTACAATTGCAAAGGTTATGTAGGCTCAAATCACAGAATAATATATAAAACAGTAATTATTCAACTGTTACTTCCAGAACTAGAGAGGTTCTATATGCATTGTTTTTGTAAAGATAAATACCACATCTACTCAAAAACAAGACAAGGATCATTCCTTCAATATGTTATTTAAATGTGAGGGGTCATCCTAATTTCAGCAACAGAGCACTGAACTAGATTCTGTTGAGCTGAACTCTAAGTGTTCAAATACTGTGGTGCACACACTGCAGAAAGACCACCTAAAGCAGCTGTATGGACTGTAGTACTTGTACAAACACCATGCATTGACCCCAGCTGAATCAAAAAGTCTATTATGACTCTTCTGTGTCAATGGCTCATCATGGCAAGGCAGTGCAGCTCACTAAAAGTGACAGTGAAGCTGATTAAAAAGTGCACTGGACGAGTCTTATCACAATATGTTATGGAATGACAGTGAAGAGGCTGGGAATTTTAGCAGCGTGAGGAACTAGAAAGCATTGACTGTTCAGCCAGACAATTTAAAAACAATGAAGGTGGAGAGAGCAACACAGACTGGAAGAAACAGATGGAATCTGATATGTTTTGTGTATTAACCATATAAAATAAATAACAAAATATTCTTTTCTCAGCAGATGTGTTTTATTACACAGTTTTCTTAGACTCATGTGAATACACTTTCCTTTGGCAGCCACATTCTATTAGGGGGTCATATACGATGAAAATCAAATTGCCTCTGAGTAAACAGAGTACCACTGCCATTTCAAATTTTCTTACAGAGTGCACAGTAGTACTTCATACCTGAAGGAGGAAACATCCACCAAAGCCAATTTTACAAAGCAGAAGAGTTGTGAGTTCCTTGAGATACTGTCGATTATAGATGTCCGGAACAATAAGTACGGCTCTGTAATGCTGTGAATTATAAAAAAAATCACAATCAGGACACTCAGTGCAATACTGTGCTTAGTTTTGACAAGATGACTGTATATTAAAGTCTGTTGGTTTGATTCAATCATTCTAGATTTCTGCTGCACAGTATGTGTGGAATAAACTTTCAAACAATACATGTGAAGGAGACAGCACTGACAGATCTTGAATTAAGAGACAGCAAAGATGAAGAGTTTTTGTGAGTATCAAAAATGTCAATTTATTACATACTGTTTAAACAATGAAAACGAGCAACACCTAAAGATAAGCTTAATATTTTCTTACGTGTCTATGGTACGACATTCACATATATATTCCGAGATTTCAGGCTTCCACAGTGAAGTAGATGAGAACTGCACTCTTCTGGGTTATAGTGCAGCATGTAGTGGTAATTACCACTACATGCTGCATAATAGCCCAAGAAGCACAGTTCTCATTCACATCTATATTTCAATTAAATTTGCTGAGAGTCACTAGACAAATTTGATAGTAGCCTGCCTAACTGAAGATGAATGGTTCACCAGTAATGTATGCTCATTATCAGATCAAAAAACACCACAAATTGTAAAGTTCTGTAATATTTTGTTACATATAAAGTTAGTGATTTTATTTTATTCCAATAAATCTGATAAGAACTGGACATATTAAATCACACTGACCTGTTCGACCATCAGAGAGAAAAGATCCTTTGTCCTCAGCATGTTGAAAGCTATCCAACAACTCAGAACCTGAGATGCCGTTAATCAACCAATGAACAAAATAAAGTCATACCCTTAAATCTCTGAGTGGGATCTCCAGGCGGTGTCTGATGGCCCATGTCCATATCGTTTCTAAGTTTGCTAGGACAGCAGTGAGAGATCCACCTGGACCAGAGTGAACGTAGAGGTCACCACGTTGGTAAGGGAAATGTATGTTGAAATCCTGCCCAGGATTCAGGTACAGTACCTGAAAATAAACAGTAAATATTAATAACATTTTCATTGGACCAGTAATATATAGGGAAGGTATGAACATGATGATGAAAATCAACATATCTTTCAGAATTTGGTAGTCCTGACACAATTACCAGCGATATACCAGTCTAACAATTTGATTTCAGTGAGTTCATATATGATGCCACAATAAGGACTTGTATGCTCAGCCTTTTCTTATAAAGTTTCCTTCAGGTAACAGAATATCCAAAAAACAAGCTGCTCTCTCAGTTGACTTCACCTTAGGTCTGTACGCCATGCTCTTGCAGCCACAAAAGGTATTTAGTATCAAACGTTACCACTGGAAATATACTGTAAAATGGAAAGAACATGGATGTTAACACTCATGGTATACTTCAAGTGTACCATATGCCCAGAAGAACCAAGAGCCACAGAATGAGTCGAACAGGTTAGTCAGTTACCCTACAGATGTGAATGTTACTTTAAGACAATGGTTTGTATTGGGTTAATGGGCAGGCAAGACAAAGCACAAAAAATGTGACACACCTTAAATCATGCCTGATCTCCAGCACAACACATAAGAATCCTCACCTCATCTCCTACAACAACATCTCCTTCTGCTTTAATCCATTCACCTCCTGAACTATTTATAACTTCAGGATTTGAACGTCTGTTGAATGCGGCTATTTGTTGTGGGGGCGTTGCATACCGCCTTCGACCATCAGATTGTAAGCATGACTGTAACGTGTGTGACACCTGAAGTCTAGAATCCTCCATTTCTTGGACCAACTCTTTTGTCTGCAAGCGATAAATAAATTACAAAATATTTAGTACAACAACATGAAGCACATTCATCTTTAAGACACTGACAGTTGCTAAGCTGGCCTATAAATTTTCTGCATTCAATAAAACCTGAAGGTTCTCTACTGTGTACAATGAAGACCTATCATGATCCAGCTGAAGTGAGCACACATCTTCACATCCTGTATCTTGACATCCATTTTAATGGTTACCTCCTACCTACACCTTATTCTCCCAAGTGTCCCTTTTGTTATGGTTTCTCAACTAAGACACTGCACGCGTTTTTCATTTTACATGTCCCACCCACCTTATCCTCTTCACTTGATCACAAAGTAACACCTGACATGATCAAAACTATGACACTCCTCACTATGCAATCTTCTTCATCCTCTATGTTATCTTCTTTCTTAGGACTGTATATTTTTTTTAGTTGTTCTTGATCACTTCTAAACTATGATCTTCAATGATGACAAGAAACCCTCTAAAACAACACATAAAATAATTACCTGGACTTCCAATTTATATGAATATATTCCATTTGGTGTCAAATGCTTGGCAACAGGAGATGAGGCTAACATAATAACAGTGCAAGTATCTTCTAACCCAAAGGCAAAGTACTCTAGGCTATTTGTTCCAGAATGTCTCATCTTGCTCACAAGTAAGTAGTGCACATATATTAAACAGTTTTTATCACAAACATCTTGCTATATTTTTGGTTTGCAAAGTATCATTTTGTCACATAAAATAACAATAAGCAGCTGTACAAATCACACAGTTTATTTGATATTTGTATTGTAATATAATACACTCATACTATGACATGTTCTCTATCACTGTACCATAAAGGATAAAAAGAATGCAAATAAATCCCATTCTACTCTTACAGGAAATTATACCACAATTGTACAAATGTTACATTGGAGCAAGATGAAAGAACCATCTACTGCTTCTAACCACTTACCACACATTGTGTTCACACTTCCTACCTTTGGAACTTGTTTGGGTAGAAATGTATCATGATGAACAGACCCAGACGGTAATCGCCTTCTGGCAACAACATGAAGTAATGTATGGGGATTGAGATCAGATGCTCGACCAATTCGAAGATACAGTGATCCTGGATGGATGACAACGATTGTTTGTGCCTGAATTTGCTGCAAAGGGCACCGGCAAAAGAAACAGGAATTTAAAATTTGCCAGCGCACTGCCCACAAGCATCAGTCACAACCTTTAGTCGCCTAAACGAATCGAACGACACGGTACTCTAACATAACCTTTCATTGCATCATAAAGTAACAATTGTCACCCTACTTCAAAAAGTTCTCTTTCCAAATACAAATATTTACTATGTATGCATCCTCAACTTTACCTCGGCACATGACTCTTGAAAGGTGGGCATTTTAGAAGCAAGGTTATGCTGTACTCGCAGGAAATGTCACATGAGTGTGACAATGGGATCCATTACACTGCTTATGGCATTTATGCTAATATCATTACAATCCAAAGCATAAAGAGATAATTCCACCTAAGTAGTGTTTAGACATAACCTTGCCTCCTATAACACCATGCACGAAGAACGTCAGACATCTTTCCCGGCTATCGGGGTTCATACTAGGTACTGTGACATCAGCGCCATCTGAAATAAATTAAAGCTAACCGAAACGCATGCAGAGCGAAACTATCGACGCTCGAGCACATGGTAGTACCATCTATTAAATGAAGAAGTAACTAATATACAAACAAGCTAGGTAGTGTACGTATTAACGTATCACTGAGGCGCCAACCCATCGTTGCTGTAGAAAAGCAATACATATTACATATTTTGAGAGTATGTCTGTAGCCCAAGGTGTGCGCATGCGCCTAATTAAACTGTCGTCTGTGGCCTAACTGGATCTACCATATTTTTCCACATTACTTCATAAACAGCACGATTTTCGGGGGGGGGGGGGGGGGCTTATTGAACATAAAAGGTATTTTGACTTTCTCTACAACTTTGAAAAATTTCTCATCCTATAAAGAATTCAGCGATATAGTCACAAATGTACCTCGACGTTCATGTAAATTACCTGTCATTCATGTCATATTTCAAACTTTCTCTCTTCAGGTTCTTAAAAATACTCATACATCAAATATCATGAAAATCCGTTCAGTGGGAGCCGAGCTGTATCATGTGGACGGACGGGATGAAGCCAATAGCTGCTTTTTGCAATTTTGTGAGTGCACCTGAAAATGAAGATCTACCTCTGATCCATACTGAAGACCATCTTCATCTTCAAGGGTAAAGCATTTTGGGACTGACAGGCTGTCCTGTAACTTAGGTAATTAACTACCAATTCACACTGTGTAACAACCTACAACAGCGAAAGCCTAAATTACACTGCAGTGGAAGCTTGAAATCTCACGGGTTATTGGGTCACGGTAGGCTTATGCAATTTTCAAACAGGCATGGCATAGCAAATAGGTGCACTTTCGGTGCAGCTCTTACTGCGGCCTAGAGACTGGATTCTTAAGCAAAAAGCTGTCAATTAATCCACTGTTTGGAATAGTATTACTAAAATAAAAAAAAAAGATAACTGCTGTTTGTAAAGGGGAGGCCTCTTCCTCAGAATTAAATTCCTTTATGTGTTGTGTATGACTGCCTGATGATGGCCATGTGAATTGGCTGAAACACGTTTTAGTTTAAATATAAGGATGTATGATACACTTCTACTAAGTGTTGTGTTATTCAGATTTTATAGGTATAATTACATTGAAAACAATGGGATGACAATACCTAAACTAATTAAATTCCTAGATTTGTGAACCTGAAGGCTCATTACTATTTTTTAACCATTTTTAACATACAACGCTCCTAAACAGGACACTCCACAATATGCCACAGGGATTAGATTCTACCTGGATTGAAGAACTCAGTACTAAATGCATTTGTATGCACAAACTACATACACTGTGAATGACATTATTGAACTGTTATGCATGGGTACATCAGCAACATAATATTTATACTGTTATATCTATAGCTGCTATTACACTTTTTAACACAGTACAGATATAAATGTTTTATTTGATTTTACACTTATATAAATTCCTTCATATTATCATCTCCCTGAAGATAGCAAACATTCATAGATATATGTAGGAGAGATCACATAGATTCATAACTTGTAATTTTATACATTTTTTGTGTATCTGTTGGCATACATAATTAATTAGTACATTACCATGTCCATAAGAGCCTGCCACTTGTCCCTATCCTCAGCCAGATCAATCCAATCCATGCCCCCCCCAAATTTCTTACAAATCCATTTTTTAATATTATCCTCTCATTTACACCTAGGTCTTGTAATTGGTCTCTTTCCCCCAGATTTCTCTACCAAAACCCTGTATGCACCCCTCTTCTTCCCCATATATGCCACATGAACAACCTGTCTCACTCTTCTTGTTTTGATCATGGTTTAAATACTGCACCTATATTTATACAATGTATTATACTTCTTGTGCAAAAAGCATTTTATATAAAAACACCTCTTCGATAGCATGGGGATGTTTTTAAGGGCTTTTAAATACATTTTCATTTCAGACATTCGGGTTTAAAGGGCCATCCCCACTCACCTTTGGTCCATTAAGCCACAGATCTACTGTATTATTAAATTACACAGCAGAAAAATTTAACATTGTGACTAAGTATAATACTTTGTGCAGGAAAATATAACATCTGGCTGATAGCATGAAAAAAGTTCATATACTTCCAAATTTGCAGAGCGTAAGATGTATATTTTAAAACTATTTTTTTCAAAGGCCAATGATGTTAGTTGTTCTAAATAACCTGATCATCTTCTTCCTTCCTTTACCCTTGACATGCATATTTCCACACATCCTTCCCAAATTTCTCATTTCCTTTCATCTCAACACATTATAAAGCCCTTCAAGAAATTCTATGTCCTGAACAGCTACCTTACTCTTTATACATTTGAATTTAATTTACTCATCCCAGTTCTCTCAACTTCATCAAGGACCTCTCCCATATCCTTTCACATCCTGTACCCCCTTCAAAATCTGCCTTCTCTCTTCAGTTTCTTGTGTATTGCACCTACAGTCCTGCCCATACAGTCACTTCACTGGCCCAAAACTCCTATCACTTTTCCTGCCCTTATCCTCCATAATGCTCAGATATTGTCATGTAGCTCACTCCTCTAGTGCTTCTCTGAAGATGGCAGCAGGAAGCTCCTCCAGAATGTTGGTACCTTCTTACCAATCTGGTGTTATATTCCAGAAGAATAAAATATTTACTTATAATGTCAGAGCAATAAATATATTTTAATGTCATTCCAATCATTTACAGAGAACAAATGGAGAATTAAAAATTATAAATTATTCTGATGTATAGATCAAAAACAACCATCAGGGAAAGTGCAATTTTTACTTCATAATTTGAATATCAGCGACTGACAAAATTATAGCTGCTCTTAATCCCATTCTTCTTAGTTTCAATGTATGTACAGCCTAAAATTATAATTCGATAAAAGTATACAAAATTTGTCTCTGGAAAATAAATTTCATTGTCATGTTGATGATTTCTCTGTAACTGAAAATGGCATTGTGCAGAGGTGTGAAATGTCTTATTATGTGTGCAAAATATGTGACATTCATACAGGCCATACAAAAAACGTTCTGGCCAGACCCAACAATACGAGGGTGCTCTGAAAAGTTCTCGGCCTAAAAATAAAAAAAAAACCAATTTATAATTTCAAAATTATTTATATTTTTCAACATAATCTCCCTTAAGACTAATACATTTATTCCAGCGATGTTCCAGCGCCATTATCCCGTACCTGCAGTGGTTCTTCGTTAGATCTGCAAAATACCCCTCTACAGCTGCAATCGCCTTTTGATTCGAAGAAAAACGCTGACCAGCAAGGAAAAGTTTGAGTTTTGGGAAGAGAGAGAAGTCAGAGGGAGCCAAATCTGGGGAATAGGGTGGATGTTCCAACAATTCATAGTGCAGATCCCTTAATTTTCCCATCGCCAAAACACTCTTGTGGGCGGGTGCATTTTCCTGATGAAAGATTATTTTTTTTCTTTTGCAAACCGGGTTTTTTTTCTCATGAATTTTTTTTTTTTGTCTAGTCTGATTAAAAGATTGGAATAATATTCCCCGATTATTGTTTTACCCTTTTCAAGATAATCAATATGCAAAATGACTTCAGCATCCCAAAACACCGATGCCATGACCTTTCCTGCTGATGGAACCGACCTTGTCTTCTTTGGCGCTGAACAACCAGCTTCTGTCCACTGTTTTGACTGCTGTTTGGATTCTGGTGTGTAATGGTGAATCAAAGTCTCATCCATAGTAATAAATCAACGCACAAAATCAGTTTTATTTTTGTTAAAATGCTCCAAGCACTGTTCAGAGATTTTCATGCAAGTGCATTTTTGATCTGCTGTGAGCAAGCACGGGACCCATCTTGCACAAAGCTTTTTCATATCAAATTCCTCATGCAAAATATATCCTATACGTTCTTTTGAAATGCCTATAGTCTCAGCAATTTCACGCACTTTCATCCGCTTGTCATCCAATACCATATCGTGCACTTGTTCAATGATTTCTGGTGTTGTTGCACTTTTTGGACGTCCCTCACGTGGATCACCTTCAAGGCTAGTACGGCCACGTTTAAACTCGGCAGCCCATTTCTTAATTGTTGAAAACGAAGCAGTACAGTCCACATAAACTTTTATGAACTTTGAATTAATTTCATTTGATGTTAAACCTTCTTTTACAAACAATTTTATAACCGCACGATACTCAATTTTATCCATTTTAAGGGATACAGACAACACTCCTGCTTCAGACAGCTGTATAAAACAAACTACTTGATAGAATGACTTGCAATTTCACATGGACGCTTATGACAGATGTACCAACTTAGAAAAAAAAAATCTTGCTGATATTGTTATCATCTATGGTCAAGGCCGAGAACTTTTCATACCACCCACATTTCCCCTCCACCTCCTAAACCCCTCGACAAACCCCGATTTATAAGTCGACACAGTAACTGCACATTTTGTCCCAGCTGACTAATACAGTTTAGACACTGATATCTTTGTTTATACCTTGCACTGGGGTTCACTGTGGGTTGAAATATCAACACTGGCCCATGAAGCAAACTTTCTTTCTTGACCAGAGAGGTCAGTGGTGTACTGTACCCACATAATCCAGACAAAACTACTGCTCAAAAATCGGAGATATCCGCAAAAATCAATGTTTACAGCTACAGGAGGGCCCACAGATGTGCCTGTTGTAGTGCTGGGGTAATCTGTAGGGGTTGTGGCGTAGTAACATGCAACATACAACTGTCAATCTAGTAAAAAACGTTTTGGGCACCCTTAAATAGATGGAATTTTATAAAGTAGTCACATCGTTGTTTTAGATTTGTTTTGCTGTCACTGTAGAAGATGTTCATATCTAAGTGGCATCAGGTTTCTGAAACTGTGCCAGTCATACAAAGGAAACTAAATAAGGCAGGCTGTTGTATTTGTTAGCAATGGCCAGGAAGAAAATATACCCACCAAGATTTCAGGCTCCTTCTGGTGAGGAATTTGATTGAGGAAGCTGGAAAGAGCCAAGATCGCAGCACCCCCAGATTGGTTGGAAGACCAAGTGCGTGCGCAAAAAAATGTTTTGCGACTCAAGAGTCTCCATAACAAACACTGGCCAGCAAAATCATTAACCCAACTGCGAGGCCGTCTGTGTTCTTCTCGCGGCCAAAGAAAGGGCACAGTGTATAAGTGCACCAGATGTGATGTGGGCCTGTGCATAGTGCCTTGTTTCACGGAATATCACACCAAAGTAAATTTGTAATATATCACCCTCTTTGTGAATACTGTGTGTCATGATAAAACAGTGATCCAAGGTGCCACAGACCTTCTGCAGCAACCAAAATTAGGTGAGTAATGAACTATGGACACCACATTTTTATAATGCATGCGATTCACAGGCCTAAATTTATTATAAGAATAGGTGAACATTTTTTCCCTGATTAACCAAATAATAAGCAGAGTGCAAAATTTTATTTCATTAAATTTGAAGTAAAAGTCTATGAGATGTGCTTTTTTCTTTAAGAGTAAGGTAAAGGTAAAGTAATCCCACTACAGGCCTAGTGGCCTTTGGGGTTTCTCGTAGGTTAAGGCTCCAGAATTTCTAGACACTTGGCACATGAAGGTGGTAAGGTCGTCACCCTTATGCACCGGCCGTCTTTACCCCCAGGAATATCCTGGTACTCATTTTTAGAGGCTGAGTCAACCCCAGGGCACATGAAACTGTCTGATGCCCCGGAAAAAAATCCCCAGTGACCAGGGATCAATCCCGGGACCCTCCGACTAGTAGCGCAATGCCTTAACCACTATGCCACCCCAGGCCCCTTTTCTTTAAGAGTAGGCATTAAAATTTAAAATCCCCAGTATAAAATCTCGGTAGGCTGTGTTGCACAGAGGGATTTAATTCCAGCATTAAAGGGTTGGGAACTAAAGAGAAATCAATAAACACCCTAGTCACTGCAACTGGGTAAGTAACGTAAAACCACTATCTGTTGTATTTTATTGCAGCTTAAAGATGTCACACACTAAATTATTTTTATGACCGGCAAAAAGACATACATGTTTCTTAACATCCCAGTTTTGGGGCAAACAAAAGAGAAATAATGACTTAGTTAAGCAACAGTACTGTGTATATGGTTTAACCCTTAATGCAGTGAGCTGACTACAGTAGACACACAGTGCAATGCTGAGAAAACTAAACATCCACCGATATCGTTGGCAAATATCATGCAAAGTCATGAGTGGCCATTTAAATTCTGGGTCTTTTGCAGACTACACTGGGCTCTCAGTTTCAGTTTCAAAGGGTCAATAAATGTGAGAATGTGTTCTACCAATACTCCAAATTATTGTATGCAAATCAGTAGTTTAAGAGCAAAGAAGACAATCTGTATGCCTCTTTTCACAAACTGAAGCTGGACAAACAAGTGACACAACACATTCCAAACACTAAACATGCCACAATGCACTGGAAACAAACACATTAATAACAAACATACTCATCACTAACTACAAGCATACTGGAATCTTTAATGTATTCCAGAAGATATATTAACTCAAATGTGTAATATGAAATTATATAAAACAAACTATTTTCATATTTTAATATTAAGATCCATTCTGCTGCATGACTTTCAAAACATTTTAATTACTTTCTTTTTTATCAGACACAACTAAGGTACATGTGCCCAAAATTTTTCAGTTACTTGGCCATCATCATGAGCATGACAACACTCAAAGTCCAGCTCACAGATTTATATTAAAGGTTCCAATCTGAAATGTTAAAATTTTAAACTATACCATCTATAAATCATGCCAACATCATACTGTATTTACATCATGTAAGGTCTTGATAAGTGTTCTGTTATTGCCATATATGCTGATTTTTGACATTATGCACTGCATAAGTTAGTTGACTGTGAGATCAACTGAATTATACCTTTTGGTTGTCAATCCATTTCTATATTCATTCATATTATGAACTTCCCATGTTTCTTTTAACTTGACATCTTCTGTGATATTAAACTGAAAATAACTATGCTCTTTCACAGTTTACCTTAAAAAATAATTCACCACCAAGTTTTATTTAATAAATAAACACAATGACAGTACTGCTACTGTGCTGTTCTCCCTAGCAGAACTTCCCACAGGATAACTGGAACTTTATTCCACATTGTAGTTCATGGTGTCGGCACATAAAGGGTGTGCCAAATAATTCATTCAAGTTTGCCGCTGAAAGTCTATCAGAAGATTATATTACCTTTTTACTGGAGAAAGTTTGTAAGCCGAAACTTCTTTAAATCGTGTGGATGTCGAGTGACAATATCAGCTTCCAGAAGCATTTCAAGACAGTGATAATTATCTTCCACAGTGACATACGGGTCACCGCTCTCACTATCAAAATATGCACTGGTAATTTTCTAGAACAAACAAAAGGTGTTCAAAAATGCTGTCCCCAAGTCATACATACAGCATGTGTCAGCAAGAGGTGTACAACTTGTGTCATATCACCATCCCTTCTCACTGTATTCTCTACATGTCTCCCTGTAACACATGAACAAGAGCGCACACCCTTGAGGGTCACATCATATGTCATGATGACTTAATTTTTAAAGCCGCCGAAATGAGATAACATATGAAATGGAGTATGCATGTTTGAAAGCACAATATGTACATCTTGTATGCAAACACCACTGTGTTGGCAACCCCATTTAGCAATGGAAGTCTGTGAAGGTGAACAGCCTTTGTATGTGAAAATTTAGTTCTCCATAGCATAAATGCACAGGAGTTCCATGCACAGCTACAACAAGCACTGAATGATGGTGCCTTACCATTCAAAGTTTGTACAAGTAGTGTGTGTTATACTATTTGTTCAATGTTCACTCCACATATAATCAAAGTAATCCAATCATAATTCAACACCAACAAACATACCTGATAAGCCTTAACATACCAAGAAATACCCCTAGTAACACCAACGATAAAAGTATATACAATTAACATACCCAAAAAAGATAAAAGTATAAATAATTAACTTACCTGAAGAACATTAGCCAAAGCACTGCTATCTTGTCGAAAGAGTTGCTCTATCATATCATGCTGGAATTAAATATAGATGTGTGACTGATTTTTTATATTCAATAGTACTGTAACAACTACAGGATTAATTGGCATCAAACAAGTAGTAAGAATCATTAGACACAATAAACTGGGAAGGAAGGAAGAAAAGAGGATGTAATGCATCTGGAATTCTGGAAGCCTGAAAAATAAACAAAAAAGGGATTGTAATGCTCATGGCTAACAAAGCTACAAGTTATTACAAAGATAGATAACCATGAAACATTAGACCTTAGGCTACTAATGTCATATATATATATATATATATATATATATATATATATATGGAGCATGTATTCTTGATGTTTCTAGATCACACACAATGACCCACCACAGTCGGTAGGACTCCTCTGGACGAGCGATCAGCTCGTCGCAGAGACCTCTACCTGACAACACACGACACTCACAACAGACAAATATCCATGCCCCCGGTGGGATTCGAAC
>Ga0268261_10001988_pt1 | contig 14502 bp, 10 predicted proteins | sample TergutNc150P1_FD_190353 | JGI IMG/M metagenome (GOLD analysis project Ga0268261, IMG submission 190353) | Nasutitermes corniger P1 segment gut microbial community from laboratory colony in Florida, USA - Nc150 P1 (SPAdes) (version 2) | ecosystem: Host-associated > Arthropoda: Insects >... | reverse complement strand
CCCCCTCCCCAACTGTTAACAATTCTGCTGGGATTTGATCAATACCTGGCAATTTGTATGTTGTTAGCGGTTCAATAGCCATCTCAAACTCAAAGGCAGTTGGGTCAGGCACTAGTGGCTCTGCTGTGTGTATTTCTGTATGCTTAACATCATTAACCCCATGCACATTCAATGGCTGGGAGAAATAGTTCCTCCACCTAGCCAAAATACTCTGGGAGTTTGCAACCAGATCACCTTTGACATCCTTCACTATATTAGTTCTAGGCTGGTAATCCTTCTTAAAGTCAGTGATGCCCCCATACAAGTCCCTGATATTTTTTATCTTACTGTTAGTTTCAAGTTCCTCAAATTTAGCTTTCAGATATGCCTTCTTTTTGTTCCTTTGTTTGCTAGCTTCACATGTTAAATTGTTCAGATTATCTACATTGCTTTTGTTTGGAATCTGTACCCACTGCATTTTAGCCTGCTTCCTATGATCTATAAAGCCTAAACATTATTTATCAAACCATGGTTTATGCTGCTTCAATTTGTGCAGACCTAGACTCTCTTTGGCTGAGTTTTTTTTTATATTCTCTTTAATGTTCTTCCAACCCCTATTTATGTCCTCATCATCACTTAAGTTCTCCAAAGCTGCAAACCTGTTTGTAATCTCAATCTGATACTGTTTCCTAACCTCCAGCTCATTTAGCTTCCTTACATTAACCCTTTAAACGCTGAGTTAAATCCCATCTGCCATTTGCTGGCATTATTAGGGGCTCACCACGTTAGCAGGATAAGGGTTAAATCTTTTCCATTCAAACTTCTGTGCTGTTGTCTAATTACTTCCAATCTTTCCCAAACTTTTGCAACCACCAGATAGTTATCAGTATCACAATCAGCTCCCCTGAAACTTCATACATCTAGTATACTCAAATGCCATCTCCTATCTATCAATATGTGACCAATCTGGTTGTAAGTCTTCCCATCAGGAGAGGTCCAGGTGTACTTATGAATGTTTCGGTGCAGGAACATCGTGCTCTTAATAACTAGATTGTTTTATGTGGCAAAGTTTACTATTCTAACACCATTACCATTACTATCCTGATGTAGACTCCCATTCCCAATTGTTGGTTTGAAAATATTCTCTTTCCCCACTTTTGCATAAAAATCTCCTAATATAATTTTCATATGATACTTAGGAAAATGATAAAAAATCTGCTCTAATTCCTCATAAAAACTCTCTTTTGAATCATCACTTTTCTCCTCACTTGGTGCATGCACATTCAGAACAATGATATTACACCAGCGACCTCTCAGAACTATATATGACACCCTATCACTAACAAACTATACTCTTGTAACTGCTGATACTATTCTGTGGTGTACAAACAATCCTGTTCCCAATTGATGATTTTCATTTCCTATTCCATAGAAAAAATTATAATACCCTGCTCTTACTGTGCCCCCTTTGTCCCATAAAACCTCCTGCACATCCACTAAACCTACCTATGTCTTGCTAATTCCCCGGTTGCTGCTGTAAGTGAACCTGCCCTATACAGGGTCCTAACATTCCATGTACCAAATCTCAGGTCCCGTTTTCGTTGCTTAGTTCACACCAAGTATCAATCCAGGCCCGAGGCAAGTGTTCACGTTTCATAGCATAGCCAGTTTTTACGGTGAAGAGCTGTCAATACTCCGCCCATCCTCCAAGCTGGAGGACCACCCCTTGTCGGCTGTCCACGACTGCTTATTCAATATATTTGCGGCTACCCTCCATACTGGAGGTCGTTCCTCCATCCACAACCTCAGGATGCGCCATGCTGTGGTAACATGGACCCACTTACCACAGGCATTGTAACACTACTATGTAACTCCCACAGTAGTAAATTTAATATTATACATTTTCCGTGCAACTATATGATATACGTAATGTTTATTTCAGACTTGATGCACAATATTTGTATTTGTTATTAATTATTGCTATTACATGCTTTAGCCTTAATTCTTGGCCATCTTCAGGGGGCTAGCAAATTCCATCAACATATACAGCTCATGTGATAACTTTCATCTAAGCAACCAGACCCCGGCAGAAATCATTTCAACTAGATTATAATGATAAGACTGATGATTGACTGTGCAAAAGCTGTTATGAGTTCACTGCAAAGTTAACCCTGCCAGTGAAATCTTGACCCATCTCATAAGCAGACTTAACCCTTATCCTGCTAACATGGAGTATAGGGTGAGCTCCTAATAATGCCAGCAAATGGCAGATGGGATTTAACTTGGCGTTTAAAGAGTTAAATATTTCCTTACTATCATTGGCAACATCAACCACAACACAGGGCAAGTAGCTAATTGATACTGGAGAAGATAGGTGGAAATTTGGAAACCAAAACTACAGAAATATTTTCCATTACACTTCATCACTGTCTATCTGTACCTTCATAACAGGTGGTATCAAAATTTCTCTTCAGGCACATTCAGATTGTTTCAAGTTCAAATTTGGATTCCGAAGGAGGTGTCAGTCTCCTATGACTTCGCTCAGTCCACATAACTGACAGAAAATAACTACATGGAGGCTACACGTTTTCATGATTTCAACAAGTAGGAACTACGCACAGAAGTACACTGCTAAACAAAACTACTTTTAATTTGTTATTGTGGTGTGCCTCTCTATTCACTTGAAATAATTTAAAATTGCCATTTCATGATCTTCCAAGAACTTCCCTTTTGTAAGGAGTAAATGCAAGGCTGTCTACAGTTCAAGGAACTACTCACAGGCCGCTTTCCACATACCTGTTTGCCAAATCCTGAACCCACAGCATGTAGCCTACCTCTCTGAATGCTGAAAAATAAATTATAATAAATAATTACTATGGTTTCCCTTGTTAATATAAGACCTATATGAACCAAGAACTCACCCCACGAACCTTTTGCCATTCACTGTGACTTTAATACAACTATCCATCATTTTTTGAGGTCCCTTAGTTCATTCAGAGCTGTATGAAGCAAGCTGCATTTGTCTGTCCATGTGTTCCATGCTTCAAATTCAGACAATTGATAGTACGGACACTATTCAGTTTTCATAAAACTCAGTATAATACAGTATAACAGTGGAAGAAATCAGTCTTTGTATTTTCTAGCTTTGTCAAAAACATTAATATGGTGATTTTGGATATTTCTAGGGTGTTAGCACCCACATTTACAGTTCTACAGACATATCTCCACTTCTATTTGTAGGAGTGCTTATTTCCAGTTTTGGTTGTCAGAACTATGCAGTTGTGTGCACATATACACATGCAATAATATGCCCAAGAGATAAAGTAATTCAAAAGTCAAAAGATGTTGATGTCATAAAGACACACTGTGGTTAGAGTGATAAATTCAAGTCTTTGCTAATTTTATTACTCACTATAAAATAAAATGGCATTTACTTATGTAACTCAACTGTGATTTTTTTACATGTACAGGCAGGTCATGTGTTACACCAGGGATACATTCCTGAAAAATGTCAAACAAATCTAAACTGTGCAAATAAAACACAGAATTCCCATTTAAAACAGTGCACTTACTGGGGATTGGCCTCATCATATATAGGGTATGACTATACCACTATGCACATATGGACTTGTACAGTATATACGTACTGAATATACAGTATACATACAATTCTATGCAATATATTTATGTATTTGTAATGCAATAAAAATGTAAGAGATTCACATCCATAACTTTAGTTATGGTTCATTCCGAAAAGACTGTTATAGACTTGCTACACTCACTTTAGGCCCTGACTTAGCATTTTCTGTATTTCTACCAGCATTATCATGTATCATATGTATGCTACTATGAGAAAATCTGACATTACACCATTTGTCAACAGTATGTTCACCTTTTACAAGTGGGCTTATTATGTCTAATTTCTCTTCAATACCAATTATCTTTCACTGATTTTTCACTTGGATCGTACCAGGTGATGTAGATTTATGTTCCCCACTCTCGTTGGCAAGAAAAGCCAACGCTGTAGAAGAGGAAAATAGATGAGCCGTGTGATTACATTACTACCATAATCAATCCATACACGTGACTGACAGAGTGACAGAGTAAATTTTTGCTGGCCTGCAACACAAGAAAAGAGCGAACACGGATCGCGTATGCCACATCGCATTAAACCAAACACCTATCCCAAAATTCAAAAAGTGGTGTAAATTTTCACATCACATTAGAGAGAAATCGTGCGAAAAGAGACCCGCCTGTACAGTTTTCAAGTCTGTTAGAGTCACTACCACATTAAATGAAATTAAAACAAAACAAATTTACCTACTGCCATGCCATCTACATTAAAGGTTTATTGTGAAAGTTCCATCAAATCTTTTAAGTGTATTTCACAAGATGCATTTTGTCACCTGCAGTCTTATTGCAAATTAATTACTCAAAGCTCATGTTCTAAGGAAGACCAAAAACAGCTATTAAATTTGCCACGAATTTGGGCCAATGCCACAAACTTGCTCCCGCAGAACTAAGGGTTGTCCAACAATAATTTAAACTGTTTGTTTTGTTAGTTTCTACATAAAATTATGAAATTAGTTTTCTTTATACCACACTGGTGACTAAAAAACATGACAACAAACTCCACACATTTAAGTTTATGCTGTACTGTTCTATCCTGAACCAAAGCCACAATCATACAATCTGTGACGAATACAGTAGGCTGCAAACTACTCCCACAGTGGATATGTGAGCCATACAGGGCTGGTTCAACCCATAAGGTGTGGTGGAAAATAAAGTATACGACTACATTTCGTGATACTGATACAAAAAACTAATTTTGCAATTTCATATGTTACAAGTTTTTAGACATAGTTGATGGTGTTGATCATGGGGGGAGGCACAGGTAAGTCTCAGCTTTGCCCAGGTTGGTAAAAATCTTCTGGATCTAGTCACCAGTGATTCCTGACCACACTCCAAAGATGACTGCAACTTCAGTTACAAACTGGAACACATACTAAATCATAACACACGGATAGTACACGCATCTCTTCATACAAGAATCTGTACCTGTGCACTTCTCCATGTCTAGATTTTATATTAGTTCACTGAATGTGCAGACCTAAAATCATAGTTCGTAATGCATCTGACCACTTATAGAAAACACTTTACTCAACAGCCTGATGCATTTCAATTTTTTTTCCAACAGATATTAACTGTTAATACACCAATATCAAATTTTCAAAAGCTAATCGATCATAGCAAGAAGTAAACAACGGCTGAATTTGTTTCACACCAGCCATACAAAGAATTTATAATTGTGATGGAACTATGAAAACAAAATGTGGTTTTTATTTGTAGGAGAAAGTAAGCATGCAAGATGGGGGCTACTTTTCAAGAGTTCTGCATATAAAATATGGCACAACATTTACGGACTGCAACCAAGTACTTGTTTGTAGCAGTTTATTAGGTCAGCATCACAACAGGACCCAGATATCAATATAAAAGACAAAACATGGACAAAAACAACATCATAATGACAACAAAGGACTCACTGCTCACAATGAATTCAACTTTTCACAGCAGAAGGCTGACTTCTTGAGACAAGATCGTCAAAAGAACATTTACAATAAAAACATGTGACAAAAACCACCAGGAAACTAAAATTAGGAATTCAAGGTCTAAAGAATAGAATGCATGGATTCTGAAAATGCTTAATGTATTTTAGTTGCTACTGATTTTTATAAATTGTGAGAATTAGACATTTGGCACAGAATTACATGTGTGGGTTGAAGGGAGTGGTGAGGGAACTTTCCGATTAAAAAAAATTGCCTTCACACTTCAGCAGAGACAGCTACTTGTATCAAACCACTGCATATCAGCTGAGGGCTGTGCAAGTACATGCCATCATTGAAACATTCTGGGTGACAACTTTAGCTATCATTTGGTTTTCTCAGTATCAGGCTGTGCGGTGACTAAGGCCATTGTTCAGTGCCAAAGGCTCAACATAAAACTCTTTAACACCTAAAAACTTTTGACATTTTCAAACATTTTAGATACATCAATGACATCATATGTGCATCACGCACATGCAATATAGTTAACAGATACAGAGAGCTGCAACACATGTCAATGTGTTGCAGGTGTTTTGTATTCTTTTAAAAGTTTAATCCATCCCATTCAATTAATAATATTTTTTAATTAAGGACAATTGCAACAATACAAACATACTCCACCATATGGAAGGCTTTAGATCAAAATGGACACTGAAAGAGACACAATGACCACTTGCCAGCCATAACAGCTGACACTATTTTTTTTTTTTTTGCTGCAGCGCTGCGACCCAACGTGGATCATGGCCTCCTCACCCTTGAGGTTTCTAGATCACACACAATGATGCACCACAGTTGGTAGGACTCCTCTGGACGAGTGATCAGCTCGTCGCAGAGACCTCTACCTGACAACACACAACACTCACAACAGACAAATATCCATGCCCCTGGTGGGATTCAAACCCACGATCTCAGCAGGCGAGTGGTCGCAGACCTACACCTTAGACCGCGCAGCCATTGGGACCGGCAACAGCTGACACTAGTTGAATAAAATAAAGACGGTTGGCATTTACAAACAAAAGTTAGTTCAACTTAAAAGAGCTTCAATTACTATGAGGAAATACCTAACAATGGTATTAAATACACTGCAATAGATAGTGTGATCAAAAGTTGTATTTAATATTCTGTACTTAAAAATATTGTGTCTGATGTTACAAACACTATAAGTAACTTATCCATTATTTACAGATGAGCACTGCATATCTGAACTCAAGCTCTGGTGATGGGTATTTCCTGTCCAGTGGTTTAAGACGATCTTTCTTACAGAACAAAGTTTAATGAGAAAAGCTCACCAATAAACGTTAATCTGAGTCACCTCATTTCATCATAACCTGCTTCTCTAATACTTATTTCAGTATTATTTGCCAGTAAGTCTCCTTATTATCTGTGCTTACTTTAGCAAGCATGGATAATGCGCTCCCTGCAGATGGTGTGACTGCACCAAAACATGTCAGAGCTGTTTCAATGTAAATTTTAATATTGTTTTTAAGACAATCACTTGTGCACTCAGAGAATAAATAACTTTGATAATACCGTCAATCTTTACTCTTCCAACAAGGAAAAAAAAAAAAGCTAATTGTTACCTGTACATAATGTAATCAAAAAAATTATTCCTCTTTCTTCTTCAAGCTTTAAAGTGTTCACAGATATTCTATCATGTTGGGGGTTATATCATACTTTTGTAAGAGACAACCACACAAAAAAATACCTAAGAAGCAACGACTCACTGGTCAGATATGTGACAGAGGACAATGACGCCATATTAACACAGCAAATTGTCACGTTTTGCTGCTTTGTACCTAACCAAGCAGTTCGATACATCTCTACAACATGCAGTACCTGTACCTCCTGATATCAATTAAAATATGATAGAACACTTCACTTCTTTTCGTAATTATCCATTAATATAATACTGTCTCAGAGGAAAAGAAACAAGGGTGAGACAGGAACACACTAAATCATGATTATAAAAAATGGGGCAGTGCAACAGCTATTTACAGACTTCAAGAAAGCCAATGATTCAGTTAGGAGAGAGGTTTTGTATCATTATTCTCACTGAGTTCTGTATCCCTATGAAACTAGCAAGGTTAACAAAAATGTGTCTAAATGAAACCTATAGCACAGTCTGGGTAGGCAAACATTTGTCTGACATGTTCCTACCGAGAATGTTTCAAAATAAAAGATGGTCTATCGTCATTGCTTTTTAACTTTGCTTTAGAATATGCCATTGGCAGGGTTCTGGCAAACCAAGGTAGTTGAAATTGAATGGTACCCATCAGCTTCTGATTCATGCTGAAAATACTCATTTATTGGGTGAAGGCACATATACTATACGGAAAAACATGAGAGTTATTAGTTCCTAGTATGGAGACGGGTCTACAAAAAAATGCTGAGAAAACTAAGTACACGTTCATGTCTAGTGAAAAAAGTGCAGGACAACATCACAACATAACAATGGGTAATAAATATTTTGAAAGTGTGGTCAGTTTAAATATTTGGGAAAAACCATAACAAACCAAAACTGCATTTGTGAAGAAATTAAGAACAGACTGAACTCAGTGAATGTTTCTATAATTTTGTTCAGACTATTTTGATTTCCAGTTTGCTACCCAAAATTATATAGATTATATACATGGAACTACAATTTTGCCTGTAGTTTTATATGGGTGTAAAACTTCGTCACTTACAATAAAGGAGGAACATAGGTCGAGTATGTTTGGGAATAGGGTGCAGAAGGACAAAGTAAAAGGGTAGTGGAGAAGACCGCATAATGAAGAGCTGCATGATCCATATTCCTCATCAAAAAGCATTCAGGTCATCATATCAAGAATAATGAAGCAGAAGAAGCATGTGGCATGTATAGGAGAGAGAAGTGGAGCATACAAGGTTTTGGTAAGAAAGCCTAAGGGAAAGAGACCACTTGGAAGACCTAGGCAGAGATGGGAGGCATACATTAAAATGGATCTTCATCAAATGGGATGAGGGCATGGAGTGGATTGATCTGGCTCAAGATGTAAACATGTAGCAGGCTCTTGTGAATGTGATAATGCACCACTGGGTTCCATATAATGGCTGGAATTTCTTGACTACCTGATGACCTACTGACTTCTCAAAGACTCTGCTCCATGTAGTTAGTCAATTAGCTAGTAGCTATACAAAAACTAAATCATAGAGGCAAAATCATCCCAGCAGCGTATGTACCTTTGGATGAATGATATTCTCTTTTAACTATGTATGATACAACATGTCCCTTGAATCTAAAGAATACTTAGATGACACCAGCAGTTTTATGAAATGCTCCCAGGCCTAGAAAAAATAACAAACGTATAATTTCTATCTTGTGATAGAAGTACCGGATCATATATATGTCCTTGTCGGCAAAATATAACCGATACGCATAAAAGACAAGGTTAACATTTCGAGAAGCTTCTACCCATGTCACGCGATACACGATACACATATCAGTTGCGGAAGCGATGACGTCATGCGTCTTAGTGAGCAGAGTGAGCGACAATTTTTAATGCCGTGCAGGTCCGCCTAAGACATATACATTTCAATAATGCCATTCCATTAAAAGACATTACTTAAGTGGCAAAATGATCCACCAAATTTACAGTGCTCTCAACATGCACACTTTGGAAGAATTCCACATTAAAAATTCCTACAAAAATGTAACACCATACTGACAAACACAGACTGGCCATGTCATATTGAAAAATGGCCTTCTAAGCATTTGAGGAACATAAAAATATTGTGGTAAAAATCCAAAGCACACCTTTCTTGGTTAGTGTACATACTTCTTTGACATCAAGTGGATAAAATTTAATAACAAATAATGCATGTAGTGGGCACCATGAAAAATGCCCAAACTGCACAAACATGTGAGCATACATTTCCCACAATCTTGTTTTTTGGTTGGAGCAACCCTGTAATGTATTGATAACAGACATGAAACAGCCACCAGCTACACATGAACACTATTGAGATACTTGTGACAACACAAGATCCTCACTGCTCTGGGTTCTTGTCACCTGTCCTCCTCTTCCAGCTCAGCAGTTCATTCAGGATATCTTCTAACAGTGGATTGCCCCCAAGTTTAGAGACCTCAGTCCTTGCTTCAGCATCCAGCTCCTCAAGAAGGTGCCTTGTGTGACTGAAAGACCCAAACTTCTCCAGCAATGTAATACAGTACTTCTTTACTTCCACATCCCGAGTTCGTTGACGCAGTATATCTGAATGGTTGCAGTTAAGGCTGATATTCAAATGCTCTGTTAGGTCACAGGATCACACACTGTTTTGATGTAATCTAATACTGTGTAACTGCAATATAACCAGGCCTGCATTTATGCAACATCATTGCACAAGAATGCATATTTACAGCCACCCATGAAGCCATTCTTTCTTTATATATACAGTACATGACCAAGCACTACAACTATAAAAACATGCACAGACACAAGATTCCCTAGGTGCCATCCTGTAACACTACAAATTTAATGTAGTGCATGTTCTGTGCAAAAGATTAGCGACACTATATTTATTCCAACTAACTGCACATATATTTTATATATACTTTAACAATGTCAGTCCTGCCACACTCCCACATGACAGTTAATGGACCATCACTAGATGGCAAGAGACTACACTACACAGAATTTGGTTTCCCAAAACAGCAGATGACATACAAAGGACACAACTTATTGCAGTGTCCACAGTAATTATGTAAGAGGGTTGCCAGGCACTACCACTACAGTACAGTATACATACATATGTGGGTGGTCTGAAAAGTTCTCAGCCTCGACCAGAGAGGGCAACACTATCGGCAAGATTTTTTTTTTCCCCCTAAGTTGATACATCTGTCATAAGCATCCATGTGAAACTGCAAGTCATTCTATCAAGTAGTTTGTTTTATACAGCTGTCTGAAGCAGGAGTGTTGTCTGTATCCCTCAAAATGGATAAAATTGAGTATAGTGCAGTTATAAAATTCTTTGTAAAAGAAGGTTTAATGCCAAAGGAAATTCATTCGAAGTTCATAAAAGTTTATGAGGACTCTTCTCCTTTGTTTTCAACAATTAAGAAATGGGCTGCCGAGTTTATACGTGGCCATACCAGCCTTAGAGATGATCCATGTGAAGGGTGTCCAAAAAGTGCAACAACACCAGAAATCATTGAACAAGTGCACGATATGGTACTGGATGACCGGCAGATGAAAGTGTGTGAAATTGCTGAGGCTATAGGCATTTCAAAAGAATGTGTAGGATATATTTTGCATGAAGAATTGGATATGAAAAAGCTTTGTGCAAGATGGGTGCCACGCTTGCTTACAGCAGACCAAAAATACACTCGCATGAAAATCTCTAAACAGTGCTTGCAGCGTTTTAACAAAAACAAAACTGATTTGTGGATCAATTTATTACTATGAATGAGACTTGAATTCACCCTTACACACCAGAATCCAAACAGCACTCAAAACAGTGGACAGAAGCCGCCTGTTCAGCGCCAAAGAAGACAAGGTCGGTTCCATCAGCAGGAAAGGTCATGGCATCGGTGTTTTCGGATGCTGAAGGCATTTTCTTTATTGATTATCTTGAAAAGGGTGAAACAATAACCGGGAAATATTATTCCAATCTTTTAACCAGACTAGATGAAAAAATTTGTGAGAAAAGATCCGGTTTGCAAAAGAAAAAAATCATCTTTCATCAGGACAATGCACCCGCCCACAAAAGTGTTTTGCCAATGGGAAAATTAAGGGATCTGCACTATGAATTGTTGGAACATCCATCCTATTCCCCAGATTTGGCTCCCTCTGACTTCTATCTCTTCCCAAAACTCAAATTCTTCCTTGCTAGTCAGCATTTTTCTTCGAATCAAGAGGTGATTGCAGCTGTTGAGGGGTATTTTGCAGATCTTACGATGAACCACTACAGGGATGGGATAATGGCACCAGAGCATCGCTGGAATAAATGTATTAGTCTTAAGGGAGATTATGTTGAAAAATAAAAATAATTTTGAAATTATACATTCATTTTTCCATAGTTAGGCCAAGAACTTTTCAGACCACCCAAGTACATACATACATATATGTACATATAAATGTGCACGTTATTCGGGTTCCCGTGTTAACTACAGACACCCCTACGAAAGTATAACCATAGACAATCATTCTTCAGGTTGCCACGGTAACTATGTAAAGGGTCACTAGGCACGAATACTAGAGTATAATATAAACTCACACATACACACACACACACACGCACATTCTTCAGGTTTCAACGGAAACTACGTAGAGTCACCAGGCACAAATACTATACTATAACCTACATACACGCACACACACACACACACACACACACACACACACACACACACACACACACACACACACACACACACACACACACACACACACACACACACACACACACACACACACACATTATTCAGGTTGCTTGGCTAACTGCAGGCAACACTATGTAAGTATAATATACATACACACATTCTTCAGGTTTACATGGTAACTACATCAAGGGTCACTGGGCATTAATACCACAGTATAATATGCATACATCCATACACACTTTCAGGTTTCCACACTAACTACAAGCACCAATACAAAAGTACAACATACATACACACACATTCTTCATTTATAAATAAGTGTAAAGGTAAATAGCCAAGAATGATAAAGAAATAAAACAAAGGAGAAATAAATTTAGAGGACAGGTCAAGAGTAGGGACAGATATGATATAAGCAAGTATAACAAACTGTTGAATTGTTACAAACAGCAATTTAACAAGGATATCAAAGTACACGACCAGTGGGTTCAAATCAAGCATCTCCGAAAGTAATTATTCAGTATTTCTACAAAGATACACGACATTTGTATGTGCTGGCAATATAGCTTTAGATTAAGCTGGATATTGTAACTACTAGACAAGATGTGCACAAGACTACAGGTAGCCAAATATTATAATCACAAAGTATAAGCTAATGAACAGATTTGGAAGAGCAGAAGGATACGCATCACCTGATTGTCATCTGGACGACTCTTTATAGCATGGATGATTGGGTAACTAAACTTGCCTTCTGTGAGGTCTTCACAGTAGCTTTTGTTCTCTGAATACTGCAACAAACAAAAAGCAAATATTTTTAAGCAACACTTCAATGTTCAAACATTAAAAGCTAACACACCATATATCCACAAAATGCCTCCTACCAAAGCAGTGTACAGTCATGCACCACATAACGATGTTTCAGTCAATGACAGACCGCACATGCAACGGTGGTCCCATAAGATAATAATAATATTATAATACTTACCATTGTGTTAACAATTGCCTACAGTATTCAGTACAATAACATGCTATGCAGGTTTGTTGCCTAGGAGCAATAGGCTTTACCATACAGCCTAGGTGTGTAGCAGGTTAAACTATCTAGGTTTGTGTAAATACCCTCTATGATGTTAGCACAACAAAATCACCTAATGAACCATTTCTCAGAACGTATTCCCATCGTTAAGCGATGCATGACTTTATATGTCAGGTCAAATTTACTTTCATATTCTTGTCACGGTCCCTACATTTGCACCAGAAGTAACCAGCATACAGCTACCCCCAGCAATATGATTTAGGAATAGAACACTGCACTGCATTGAGAATTTAAGAGAGAATCTATGAACTAAAATTACACTTTGCTCACAGAGGATTAAACAGCACATGATTTACAGTTTCATTACATTTTTAAGTGTGGATATATGAAAACAAAGGTTACTAGAAGGAAAAACAGCACTAATCCACATGCCATGAAATCACATATCGCGTAAGTTCTTACAAAGTCATAGGAAGTAGGTTTTCAAAAGCGATCAGCCAACTCAATATAAAATAAGATTCTAACTGGAAGAATCATGCATCAAATGACAATTCAGACAGAAATTCAGTTTTGTTCATGAACAAAATTTTACAGACCTTGCAGGTTAGCATATCTCCCCACCTAACTGCAAGATCTAGACTGTGTAGGGCTTCAAATCAATGCTACTTACTCCTTCATGGCATCAAGATAGGCACACGGACAACTTCAACCACCTAGAACTGATAGCTCAGATGTTACCTCCTGCAGACACAGATTGCAGTAGTCATCCCGAATCTGGAAGTACAGCCCCAAGATGCCAGTTAGTTTGGTGAAGTCAGCTTTATTGTCACTAAACAGCTGCATGAGTCGGATTGCAAGCATAAACAGTCCACCAGTTTCTGTTAAAAACAGACATTACATTAATTTCTTGTACAATAAATGAAAATTTGCAGAACATTGTGTATTTATATGTTATCATGTAATAAATTTTTAAAATAGAAACAGGACTTCATGGTTTCTGTTACAAACTAATATAGTTTTTTTTTTTTAAAAAAGAACAGAATTTTGTGGACATCTAATTAACAGAAATCAATATTTACCAGTCACACATTATTACACGGAAACACAGATACACAGGATGGGTAGTGAGTAACATATCTCAGGACAGTCACATGCAGCAAACAGTGAATTACTGTACATTCCAACAGCAAATTTTAACCCTTTAAACCTCAAATTAAATCCCATCTGCTATTTGCTGGCATTATTAGGAGCTCACCATTTTCTCCACGTTAGCAGGATAAGGGTTAAATTATTAACCCTTAGGCGACTAATGTCATATATATGTGGAGCACCCATTCTTGATGTTTCTAGATAACACACAATGACGCAGCACAGTCGGTAGGACTCCTCTGGACGAGTGATCAGCTCGTCGCAGAGACCTCTACCTGACAACACACGACAATCACAACAGACAAATATCCATGCCCCCGGTGGGATTTGAACCCAAGATCTCAGCAGGCGAGCGGCCACAGGCCGCTTGCCTGCTGAGATCGTGGGTTCAAATCCCACCAGGG
>Ga0268261_10001987_pt1 | contig 14503 bp, 11 predicted proteins | sample TergutNc150P1_FD_190353 | JGI IMG/M metagenome (GOLD analysis project Ga0268261, IMG submission 190353) | Nasutitermes corniger P1 segment gut microbial community from laboratory colony in Florida, USA - Nc150 P1 (SPAdes) (version 2) | ecosystem: Host-associated > Arthropoda: Insects >... | reverse complement strand
TCACTCGTCCAGAGGAGTCCTACCGACTGTGCTGCGTCGTTGTGTGTGATCTAGAAACATCAAGAATGGGTGCTCCATATATATATGACATTAGTCGCCTAAGGGTTAATAATAAAAATTGGTGGTATGATAACCATTAAAATTTATAATACTGTAGTTTGTAAAAGTAAAGTGTATCAGATAAGAGTGTTTCTGGAAGTTACTGAGAAATTTTGACTTAGGCATAAATCTTTTGTATTGCATACTTCCAGTTTTGATGCTATGTCACAGGTCTGGATGAGCTATGCACAGTTTGAGATGTCTGCTACAGATGAAGGAAATGTAGTTTTTGCAAGACAAGTATATGATCGAGCAAATCAGTCTCTGCGTGGTGCCAATGAGAAAGAAGAGCGTGTTTTACTCTTGGAGGCATGGCGAGATTTTGAGACCCAGCATGGTGATAATGAATCCCTGGAAAAAGTTATGCAGAAGATGCCCCGTAGAGTCAAGAAGAGGCAGAGAGTTCAAGCAGATGATGGGGTAAGTTATTTGTTTTTCTGGTGTAGAGCAGTGCTTTTCAACTGGTGGTGGTGGAAAGTTGTTCGGTGGTACAAGTATTTGGCAATATCACTTTTTTTTCTCCCATAATTTAGTTTTACAAATGTTAATTGCTTTATGAAAGTTGTTTTAAACATACGGAAATTTAAAAAAAAAACTTTTTAAAAATGTGTTTCAAAATGTTATTGTATTTCTGAATTATACATACAAGATTGTCCTTGTTGTCTAATTGTGATTGATGATCAAGTGTTGTAACATGTAAATATGTCAAACAGCATATTATACCAGAGGAACTGAGGATCCTAAAATATCCTGGATATTTTTTGTTGCTCATCCTCTTTGCTTCCACTTATAGGGCCAGAGGCTGCCCCTGGCATATCTGTAAGGGTTGGTGGGGAATGACTGGGGTGCTGAACAAACAAGAAATGCAAGTAGTACGTTTGGTACATTTATGGATGAAGACAGGCTAAGGGCTTTCTTAAAAAGACCTTGTGCTCAAAGAGCTAGGGAATTACTTAACTTTAGCAGAAACCAGCTAAGAGTAATGATAGGTCCTTCTACCAGGTAACTCTGATTTAAAAGGACATATATTTAAACTAGGGCAGGTAGACAGTCCTAGGCATTATAGATGCAAACAGGCATCTGAAATGGCCTCACATGTTATTTGTGACTGTGTGGCACTTCAGTATTAAGATTTAGGTACCTGGGCCATCATTTCATGCAACCATTTACATTGCTGACATCTCCATCAGCATGGTACTGCATTTTTTTCAAAGTGTGGGGCTGCTGATTGCTTAAGCAAAGGGTTGCACAAAAGGTCGGAAATCATCAAGGTGCAAGGGTCAGTGTAGTGCTGCCCCTAACGTACTGTATTGTACTGTACTGAACAGTACTGTTCTGTACTCTGCTGTGCTCTATTCTACTCTACTCTTGTGGCTGTTAGTTACATCTGTAACAGTGGTCACACCTGAGGGAAAACTACAGAGTTCTAATTAACCAGTTAACTAAGTTTATGGGGCAGAGTTCTTCCTGAAAAGCTAACTGGACCTCAGCTAGGCAAGAAATTCCTGGAATTTTTTGGAACCTGAAGGTTCATTACCACATTCACAGGAGCCTGCCACCTGTCCCTATCCTGAACCAGAACAATCAAGTCCATGCTCCCTTCTCACTTCTTGAAGATCCATTTGAATATTATCCTCACATCTGTGCCTAGGTCTTCAAAGTTGTCTCTTTCCCTCAGGTTTTCTCACATAGACCCTGAATGCACTTGTACTGTCTACCATACATGCCACCTGTCCCACCTGTATCATTCTTTGTGATTGCCCAGATAATATTTGGTGAGGAGTAGAGGTCATAAAGCTGCTCATTGTATAGCTTTCTCCACCCCCCTGTTACCTTGTCCTTCTTAGGCCCAAATATGTTCTTCAGCAGCCTATTTTCAAACAGCCTTGGCTTTTGTTCTTCTGTTAATGTGAGAGATCAAGTTTCACACCCATACATAACAGCAGGCGAGATCATAGTTCTGTACATCATAATCTTTACATTTTTGGATAGTAGGCTGGAGGACAGAAAGATTGGGCACTGAATAGTAGGAAGCATTCCCAGACTTCAATCTGCTGTTAATTTCTTCATGAGAAGGAATTTTGATTTGTTTTGTTCCCCAAATATTTTAACTGTTCCACACTTTAAAAGGATTGTTGTTATTTTATCCTGCATTCTGTTATCAAGACATGATCACATACTTAGTTTTCTCAGCATTTACTTCAAGACTGACCTCATTACTAGTGACTAGTAAAGCCTCTGTGTTTTTCTTATTAATATAGGTGATTCCACTCACTGTATTAACATCACCAGCATTCATCAGAAGCTGATTTATACCAGTTAATTTCAAGCCCTCTTGGTTTGCCTGAACCCTCCTCATGGCATTTTTACAACAAAATTGAAAGCAATGGAGATAAGGTATCAACTTGTTGCAAACCATTTTTAATAGGAAACATGTCATACATGTGTTTGCCTACCTGTCCGCTGCTATAGGTTGCATTTAGACACATTTTTATTGACCTTGCTGGTTTCATATGGATACCAAACTCTGTAAGAATATTATATAAGACCTCCCTCCTAACTGAATCATAGGCTGTCTTGAAGTATATAAATAGCATATGTACTGCCTCATTGTATTTTCATTTTTTTTCTCAGATATGTAATGAATGCAAAATATATGGTCAGTAGTTGACCTTTTTCATTGAGATTCATGCTGATGATCTCCAATAATTTCCTCTGCATATGGAGTTAACCTTGATGGAAGAATGTTGGATAGAATTTTTTATGACTAGTAGCAATAACCAACGAGATGCAGCTTAGTAAGGGAATTTATTATTCCACAGTACATTAACAGTTCAACATGTTTCGAGCGTTATGACGCTCATCATCAGGAACCTCAACTGTACTTGCAGCTACTGGTTTACATACGCTTGCCGAGACCGCCCGTGGTGCCGTCTGAGTCATAACGCTCGAAACATGTTGAACTGTTAATGTACGGTGGAATAATAAATTCCCTTACTAAGCTGCATCTCGTTGGTTATTGCTACTAGTCATACTACGATACACGGTTCCATGAATGTTAAAAAAAAAAATAAAAAAGAATTTTTTATGTAGTTGACAAAAGTGATATGTCTCAATAATTACTACTTTCTGTATTATCACCCTTCTTATAAATAGGTACAATGATTGACTCCTTCCACCAGTAAGGCAATTTCTCCTTATTCCAAATAGAATTAGTAAGCTTATGTGTCACAGAATGAATTGTCCAACTTCATGCTGTAATCAGTTCTGCCAGAATTTTATTAATACCTGATGATTTGTGTCTTTTAGCTTTTCAATAGCCATTCCAACAACAAAAGCATAGGGCTCAGGCACTAGTAGCTCTGCTGTATGTATTTCAGCCTGCATAACACCATTAACCCCACGTACATTCAGTAACTGAGAGAAGTGATTCCTCCACCTAGACAAAATACTGGGTGAGCTTTAAAACTACCCCTGCAAACTCACTAACTTTCAGTGTGTGGTTATAATATTTTGAGGATGGAAGTGGAAGTGTCAAGCCCTTGTGTACTAACCTAACTTTCCACCAACTTGGGGCAGCAGCAAGCAAGGGAGAATCATAATACTTAATTACATACTTACTTACTTACTTACATACTTACTTACATACTTACTTATGCCATGGGGCAGAGTCCTTCTTGCAAAGCGAACCAGTTCTGAGCTACAAAGCAAATACCCTGGATTTTATGGAACCTGAAGGTTCATTACTGCATTCAGAACTCCTGCCCATGTGTGCCTACCTTGAACTAGATCAATCCAGCCCATGCCCTTACATTCCACTTCCTGAAGATTATCCTCCCTCCTATGCCTGAATCTTCCAAGTGGTCTCATCCCCTCAGGTGTCTCCACCAAAACCCTGTGTACACTTACCTCTACTCTTCCCCACATGTGCTACATGCCCCCCCAACCTCATTCTTCGCAGTTTGATCACCTGAACAATATTGGATGAGGAGTACAAATTGTTAATCTCCTCAGCACCATATTCTCAAACACTCTCAGCCTACATTCCGCCGTCACTGTGAACGACCAAGTTTCACACCCATACAAAACAACAGGCCAAATTATAGCTCTGTATATCTTAAACTATACATTTTTGGATAGCAAACTGGAAGACAAAAGATTCTGCACCGAATGGTAACAAGCATTTCCTGACTTCAGTCTGCTACTGCCTGAATAGACTTCTGATTTGTTAAGGTTGTTCCCAAATATTTGAAATATTCCACCCTTCAGCGTAGGGGAAAGTCGCCTAATATCGGGAGGTGCATTATTTCATACCAGGAGGTGCTGCACTCTCTGCTTAAGAATGTAAATCATCAAGCAGATGAGACTGTTCTTTGTAATCACAGTATAAACGGTCAGTTGCTCAGGACTTCGGTACTCACTGGGCATCTTTGTTTTGGTGCGCTGTGATATTTTTGCTTATTGCTAAACTGTGACTCATGAGCCGTAGAAGGTAAGCTATTTTTCTGAATTAGTTTGGTGCTCAGTTCTCTGTTAAGTGTAATCTTAAACACTTGCTTTGGTTTATTGGTAGAATTTTTATGTCCTGTTTTATTCACCCATTTTCTTGAGCACCTGTTTTTGCCTATTATGGGGAGGTTTTATGAGCCTGATATGGGGCTCCCCATATTAGGAAGTCAGTACCTTGTGAATTATTGCTTCTGGGTTATATAATATTACAGATGACTCAAAGAAAAAAATGGGACCCCGAAAGAATGAAGGCAGCTTTTGAGGCTATAAGGAACAAGGAAATGGGCAGCTGCAAAGCATCGAGAGTTTTCAACGTACCACAAACAACACTAGGGCATTATGTTAAAGACCGGCAGAAAAGCTCAAGTGAAACAGTAAAAACAAAACTGGGTAGGAAGCAAGTTCTTCCTTGTGAAGCAGAAAATGATCTGGCTGAGCATTGTCTTTTGATGGAAAGAAAGTTTCTTGGCTTGTCAATGGCAGACGTTGTGCATCTTGCTTACCAGCTTGCTGTAAGAAACGGAATTAAAAACCAATTGAGAAATGAAAAGGGTGGAAGGAAGTGGTTGAAAAATTTCCTATGTTGTCATCCACAAATTTAAGTTAGAACCCTTGAAGGTCTTTCACTCTCAAGAGCGAGGGGTTTCTCTCCTGAATCAGTCGCTCAGTTTTTTAAATCTTCGAATGCGCAGTGGGTACAATTCAACATAATCCCGCAAGACTTTACAACTGTGATGAAACCGGCATCACTATTATACAGCACAAACACACAAAAATATTAGGATTGAAAGGCAAGCATCAGATATCTTCTCTTAAATCTGCAGAATGGGGATTTATTGTGACATTCGTCACCTGTATGAGTCCAACTGGACACTTCATTCCTCCATTACTTTTATTTCCAAGAAAAAGTATGAAACAAGAACTGATGAATGGCGCATTGCCTGGATCAATCCACGTGTGCCATCCCTCGGGGTGGATACAGAGCGAGATTTTTTCCCAGTGGTTTCTTCATTTCATCAAACATACAAAGCCAACAAAAGATCCTGTTATCTTAGTACTGGACGGGCACTATTCACACACCAGGAACCTGGAGGTCATTACTTTAGCTGGAGAGAATCATGTTGACATCATTTGCCTCCCACCTCTCAGCAGCCACAAAATGCAACCCTTGGATAAAGCTTTCGTGGGGCCCCTGAAAACATTCAACTGCCAAGAAATTGAAGAATTGCTCTGTTCACACCCAGGGCAAGTCGTCACCATCTACCAAATTGGCGAACTATTCGGAAATGCATACAAGCGAGTTGCAGCAGGCGAAATAGTGGCTAATGGCTGCCGGGCGACAGGCCTCTTTCCTTGTGACAAGAACATCTTCAGACCATATGGTTTCCCTCTGTCCTCAGAGGACAAAGATGCTATTCCTGTGAACCATCCTGCTTTGATAAAGACCAGCGATCAGCCATCATTCAGTTCTGCTAATTTTTTGCTGTTCACTTCTGCTCAGGCTCTCTGATCATCAGATATCAGCCCTGTGCCAAGCCTGAACCTAAAGCCAAATCCTTGTGGTGGAACAGCAAAGAAAATAACGAGTTCGCCTTATAAAAAATTTGTTGAGGCAACCCAGAAAAAGAAAATAAAACAGGCCACTAAATCCAAAACCAGTTGGCTTGCATCAAATGTTCTTCTCGGTCCTTCAAAAAGACAGAAGAGAAGGGTTTGCCAGGATCCAACTCCGTATTTGTCATACAGAATGTTATGTCATCAAGCAGTAAGAGTGCACAAATGCAGCTGGTTGAGATAGCAAACTATAATTTGCTAACAAATATTGTTGAAAAAAATGTATTTAAATGTGTTGCACATATTGTACATTGTGTCCTTTTCAGAATTTTTTGTCAGATTTTTGCATTCTGGCTGTCTTCACTGGTGTTATATCTCCTAATTTAAAATCTTATGATTTTTAGTCTTTACGGATGTGTTTATTTCTTAATAAGCTACACTTATTCATTGTAACACAACAAGAGTTTATTTTAATTTAGATTTTTACTTTACATGTGTGCTACAAGTTTCAGTTTGTGTTATAATAAACCTGTGTTATGTTAGACTGAATAAGTGTAGTTTATTATGTTATGATTTTCAGTTTTAAGATTTTCACGACATTTATTTCTAACATATTATTTCAGAGTGATGAAGGCTGGGAGGAGTTTTTCGATTACGTATTTCCAGAGGATGAGGCTACCAAACCAAATCTTAAACTTTTAGAGATGGCAAAAGCATGGAAAAGACAGAAAGAGAAAGCTGAGGAACAAGGTGAAGAAGAAGGAAAAGGTACAAAGTAATTTGAGAGTCAAAGGTAACAGCACTGTATTTATCATCATCCTCACATTTTACCTGGCAAAGCAAGATTAACTCAGTGAAGGTTATCTTTTTTTATGACATGGAAAATGAAAGTCAGGGCACTGTTAATTGAAATTTTTACTTCACTTGTTCAAACCAAATTAAATTCGTCAAGCTACTTTTGGTGTAAATTCGTACAGGTTATGTGGGAACAAATGTTTGAACAGTGACGACCTGTTTGTGGTGTGTTTATTTTATATAGGCCTGCTTTGTGAAAAGCAGAAATGAAAGTGAATGATAAAATATTTCTTGTTCTGTGTATAGTAGCAACACAAATCCTTCATCCTTGCTTTGGAAGGAAAGAGCATTTAGTTTGAAGGTTCCCAGGCACTGACCATTCATTCATATTTGGGTCCACACGAGAAATTTGAAGATATTGGCCTGGTCGGTTGGTTGTAAATTGTAACAGCACACATTTTGTGGTGTGGCTGGAAAACTGGTGCTTCAAACATCATCCCTAATTGACTGAGAGTGTAATTTTTATGTATTACAAAGTTAATTTTGTTTAAGGGGTGGTAATTATTTTGAAACAAATTTAGAGGGGACACAGAGTTAGATACTGTTTGGAGGGAATATGGCCAATGTAGGAAATATGGTCCAGTCACTATCATACTTATACTTTCACAGATTATCAACCATTATCAGTACCAGTACCATATTGTCCCAAGCGTGGGCCAATTTGTGTAGAGTGAGTTATCAGCTGTGCAGCACTGTGTTGTGAAGTGCCATTTCAGTGTCAGAAGAACAAAAGACACTACATGCATATGTCAGAGGGTGTGTAATAGTACAACCTTTATTAACAATAAATGTGTCACTTTACTTAGATCTGAATGAAAAGGGAAGTGCTTTAACTTTTATATAGTGTAACTGAATTTTGTTTTATTTAATAAGTGTAACTGCATTGTGTGCTACAGTACCACACATTGGCTGATGATTAAGAATGTTATTTAAGTGCAGTAACTGACCATTACTGTTATTTATTCCACACTTATGTATTGCTGTGTTGTATAAACCGATTACAGTTCGTAACCTGGGCAGTAATGGGTAATTAATGTCTGTTTTAGAAGTTTTTGCTGTGCAAACAGTTTTGCAGAGCAAATGAAACTTGTAAACTGAGAGGTTACCATATATGTCTTGATTCATTGCCCTCATATTTGAATTTAGACACTTTTTTGAAGGAAATATTTTTATTGGCTGTATTTTCCACATAATGAAGGCATATGGCAACGAACACGCCTTTCAGAAAATAACTTGTGTCTGATGCTCGGGATAAATATAAGTTCTAATGGATACATTACTTATAATTTCTGAAAATGGCTGAAATACATAATTTTCAAGTGAAAATCCATCTCTTGACCTCTAAGTATACAAGGTGATTCATGGGTCCTGTACATTACTATAGGAGATGATTTCCTGCATCTTTGTTATCAGAAAGGTTCATAAAACAATATGTCCAATTTTGAATGGTGAAGGAGTTATGACCACTTGAAACTTAGAATAAAAGGTAGTAGTGAAGTAGATTATTGAAACGATATGGGATGAAATAATAAATGCACATATTACCTGATAAATATAAAGGTCTGCCTTTAATTTACACTCATGTGCTTAAAGCAGTTTTTTGACAGTCCTATAAGTTGCCTTGCCACTCGGGTGTGAATAATGCACATGGAAGTGCTGGAGATACACCTCAGATGTGCTTATGTTACTGGCCTTTCAGTGGCAGAAGCAAAGGTTGTTCAGGGTCATGTAGCACATAACAGACTGTATGAGGTGTGATGTGTGGTTCACAGAAGGGCATTTAAGAGCATTAAAAATGCCCATAGCACCAGAACTATGGAGAATAGGGCTTGGAACTTTCTTGACCAAAAAGACCTACGAAATCATCCTCTACATTTATGTCCATAACTCATGAATAACTGTGTATGATTATAATAGGATACTAAGTCTGAGAAAAATTAAAGAAGCATGAGGTTTTATTTTAAGCATTTTCTTAACGAATAGTTCCTGAAATACATATCAATTTGCCAAATGCATATGTCCCATCTCTCCAGATGTATCAACTTTTGTGGAATTTGATATTGGGGAGTTTTACTGAAATTTTGCAGTTTTTGTGATATTCAGGTAGTCACAGTGAACACTGTACATAAAGATATGCATGTGTTCCTGCATAATTTTAAGCATAATTTGCTATATATCTATCAGAGTAAAACTGTGTGCAACAGAAGTTGTAGACAAAAGTCTTTGAGTTTTTGAGATAATTAAGCAAGGTGTTCTATAGTTATCTAAGATTCAATGACAGTGTAAACATGCCAGAATTGTTGCAGTGGGAATATATATCCTAACTTTTTTGAAGTTGTTATGTAGATATCAAAGTAACATGGAATAATTCAGCACCCTGGACATCGTTAAGTGTTACTGAAACAATAAGATTTTAAGATCATGTTTTCATAGGCTGTACTGATATCTGATTGGTCCTTATGATCCTTCCTTCAAGGAAATCTGCCTATTATAATAGGTCATTAGTCATTAGAGTGCACAGCACATAATTATTTGCTGTGCACACTGATGACTTTTGTTGATTTGAAATGATAATCCTTTTGAAACACTGAAAGTGTCATTTTTAGGCATTCTGTGACATGATTGGCTTTGGCCTAGATAACTTGTCCACAAAATGGAATCACAGCTGACTTTCCCTGGCAGCATCATTCAGAGAGTTATATTCTTTGCATACTTCTGGTATTGCCTCACACTGACTACCTGTTTGCTGTTTGTTCTTCAGAATTGTGAATACTGTAAAGGAAGTCACTCCATACTATGTCTTTGTTTTTTTCTTTCACAAGTCACAGACTTCACAGACTTGTACCTTAAGCAAAAATTCCAGATTCCCATTCAGTGCGACAGATTGGAGTGAGTCGCTCTGTTGGATCAGCTGATACTTGGAAGGGACCCAGCCTTTAAAGTGTCATGTCAGTCTTAAATTTAGTCTTCAAAGTATCTCCTACTCCAGCTGTGTGGAGATGTCATGATTTGACCCAAGGCAGAAACCTTAATATATCTCTTATCCATAATGACTGGACTAGCTATGGGGCCAAGTGTATTCACTGGATACAGGAGATTTCTCCCCAAGGGTGAAGTTGACTACTTATCCCCATCCAATTATGTAACATTTCGAGTTGGTCAGTTGTTTTTGTGTTTTCATTAAAAAAGTTATGCAACACTAAGCACTTTTCTCCCAGAGAAGGGAGATGAGCAATGGGGTTGGTTTTAGGTGCATTTCCAGACAATCTGTAGATTCCGTATTTACGCAATTGCAAGATGACTCTAATCTCAGACAACCTCTCCAATAAAACGTCTGCCAAGGGAAAAATCTATATCCAAATCTGAGATGACCCCCCCAAAAAATAAAACATGTGCTAAGAAAAATTATATTACTATTAATTTCATGCACTTAGTACACAAAACATGTCAGATTCTATCTGCCTTCACCTATCAGTGTTTCTGCCTCCATCTTCACATTCTGTGCCTTCATATACCTCACACTCACTCCTAACATGCCCATCCTGCCCAGCATGCTGTGGGGCTATTTTGGGTCCCTGGGCATGCCGGAGTAAGAGGAAATGAAATCGCCGACGAGCTCGCAAGGGGTGGTTCGTTTCAGCGGTTTGTTGGGCCTGAGCCTGTCTTGAGGGTTTCAAGGCAGAATGTAAGAAGAAAGATGAAACACTGGATAGAGAACAAACATCTAGCATTGTGGTGTGGCCCCTGCAGTACACAGAGACAGGCTCAAGAATTGATCTCGGACCCTGATCTGGCTATGGGGGCTCGACTACTGTCCTTTAACAGGGCACACACCAGGGTTGTTACTGGCCTGCTTACTGGACATAACACCTTGAGGAGACATTTACATATCATGGGGCTATGTAATGACCCCGCGTGCAGGAAATGTGGTACTGAGGAGGAAACCTCAGTCCACATTTTGTGTGAGTGTGAGGCTTTAGCCTCACTCAGGCATGCCTATCTGGGCTCCTCCTTTCTGGACCCGGAGGACATACGGGAACTAGGCATGGGGGCCATCTGGAACTTTGCTAAAGGAACAGGTCTCTTATAGCCTAGTACAGAATATGGGGCACAAAGGGCCTGTCATTAAGGCCTAGGTGCATCGGGCCCGGAAGGGCTCGAACCCCAACATTATTCTATTCTATTCTAACGTGCCCATCCTCTTCACTTTCATACACAACATATCATCATCAGACTCATCGAGTACACTGGATATACAGCACTTCTTAAAACCCTTCACAGTCATTTCTGGTGAGATGCCATGTCGTTATGATCCACATTCACTGAATAATACATTTATATTTCTAGGTTTATAAACTTACCTGAACCCATGAATATTCGCAATTTTCTCTACAAATGTTAGTGATGTTAAGAATTTGAAATACATGTGTGCTGGATTTTGTGTTGTATCTATGGTCTGATCAATCTGAGTTCTTGGCTCTTTTTATGGTTTCTAATATGTAGATTGGTCCAGGTTTTATTTTTGAGTCCTGTATTTTATTTTTAGTCTTTCAGTAGCCATTTTCCTGTTACTGCCGTTGGACTAGATCGTTCTCAGGTGCGTATCTTAACTAGTATACTGTTTCTATGGTGCCTAATGACTGAGAATAGCTTGATCTGAGGGGCCCACCAGCTTAGGTGCTTATTTGCTTGAAGACAGAAATAGAGCCAGCTTCCAAAATGCTGTGCTTTTTTAAAAAATTAAAGAAGACTGTTTTCTCTTTTGTCTACAAATGACGATTTGGCAGTGCAGGTCTCTTAGTTTGGCTCCGCATGGTCTGACTCAGAATGTCTGGTTTGGCGTGCTCTGGTTCAGTCATTCGTATGCAAATTTAAGACTACCTCACACTTTTAAGAACCAAATTAAAGGGAAAAACCTTGTCTTGCATTCAGGTAAATACCGTACCTTGTGAATCAAAACTGCAAGTACAGTCAGTGCATAAAATTACAGAAATCATAGCTACTTAGTAAATGCTCAGTTTGATGAAAATGCTGGAAAAAGCCCAAGGTTATGTGAGGTTTGTCCATATATGTAACTTAATTAAACGTATGGTGCCAATTGTTATGCTGTAATAAAGTTCTTGTTATAAGCTGTTATTTGTTGTATTGCATTGACCTCATATTATCAGTGCTTCTGCAGGACAAATGGATGGGAAAGGAATGGGCAGGGTGAGAATGAGAGAGAAGGAATAATGATCCTTGTTATCATAATGTGGCACTGGTGTGTTAACATTCTGCATGTACATCAGTACGTAGTTTGAAAACAGTGTTGCTAAATCAGAAAGGAAAGTCAGACTGCTGTGGGCCATCTAAATGTACAAAATACAAATACAAATGCAGTCAAAACAGAATTCCCCTATATGAACTTGATGTGGACAGAGGGGTGAAGTAGTTTATGATGTGTAAGAATCCAAATATGTACCTGTGACTACCCACGATTTTCAAATATTTACATGCCTTTATCTTCTTCATGAGTCTGCATAATTTGAAGCTGACTGTATCCATTATGTGTGTGTCAAAAAAGTTCTCAGAGGGGGATGATAGGGCAGGACGAACTTCACGATGTGCATTAAACTAAGAGTGCCAATAGACTTACCTGCACTATGGGTGAATGAAATGAGACATAAATGATTCCACACTTTTGGTATCACAGCCAAAGCTATCTCACCATCACTGCTGTCATTGTCTGTTAAGTTAATTATGACAATATGTAACATTCATCATAATTCTGTCCTCTTTCCCTAGTGTGAATTTTAAGCATTTGTTACATACTGGCAAGTGTCCTGGTTGTCTTTTGTAATGCACCTGATCCCTTCTTGCACCAGTTCTTCCAGTCTCGCAGATGACATACCTACTCTTGTATATTGACCAGGAAGAGAGGTTTAAGGGGCCTAAAGGAACAAACCCTTTCTGGACACTCTTTGGAACCAACTACCAAGGTCAAATACCTTGAACCTATTCTGGGCAAGGGATTGATTTGGAAAAGCACAGCTGAAATGTGATAAGGCCTACTGGGCTTTTCGGACCTGTACGGGCACATTTGAGAAATTGATTGATTTACATTGGGTTTGAGCCCTTATGGTCCCACTACACCTAGGCCTCATAGACAGGCCCTTGTGTCTCATAATCTGATATCAGTTCAGGAGAACCCTGTCCCTTTACCAAAGTTCCCAATAGCCCCAGACTTAAAATCTTAATGTCCTCTAATCCAAGAAAGGAACCCAGATATACTGTCCTTTTCTCAAAAGTTCCAGCAAGTGAATCCCCTCCAAGTTCCCCAGTGGGGCCCCTATGGAGAGAGAGGCCCATATCTAGAGCCTTTCTTAACATATCTTCCAGGGTCCCCAATAAAGGAGCCCTCCACAGGGGCCTTCCCCACTGAGCTTTTTCAGAGAGAAATTCTCCATTTCTAGAGCCCCCTTCATCCATCTCTCAAAGTCCCTGGTAGATGAGCCCCCTTCCAGATTCCCCAGTAGGACCCCCATGGAAAGGATGCCCATCTCCAGAGCCTTTTCTGCCTGTCCTCCAGGGTCCCCAGCAAGGGAGTACTCCGTCCAGGTTCCCTTCACAGAGCTCCCATAGAGAGGGATGCCCCACCTCCAGAGCCCCTTTCAGCCATCTCTCAATGTCCCCGGTAGAGGAGCCCACTCCAGGTTGCCCAACTGAGCCCCCATGAAGAGAGATGCCCATCCCCAGTGTCTTCCTTTCATAACCCCTCTGCAGTGAGCCTCTTCAGAGAGAGACACCCCATTCCTAGAGCCCCCTTCATCCATCTCTCAAAATCACTGGTAGATGAGCCCCCTTTCAGGTTCCCCAGTGGGTGCCCTATGGAAACGGACGCCCATCTCCAAAGCCTTTTCTACCTATCAAGGGTACCCAGCAAGGGAGCCCTCCCTCCAGGTTCCCTTCACAGAGCTCCCATAGAGAAAGATGCCCCACCTGCAAAGCCCCTTTCAGCCATCTCTCAAAGTCCCTGGTAGATGAGCCCACTACAGGTTGCCCAACTGAGCCCCCATGAAGAGAGATGCCTGACCCCAGAGGCTTCCTTTTGTTGTATACTGCTGTATACAAGCCTAGGTCCCAGCCAGAAGCGTATCGTGGATGTTACTTCCAGTAGGAGCCAGGGTTCGTTCTCAGTTAGGGCGTATACGTGATGGTTACTTATTGCAGTGAAAACCCAATAGTCTGGCAATGACTGAGTTTTATTAAGCACCGAAAGTAAGTTACAACCAAATGAAAGAATCAGGAGAACCATGATGGACCTCTTAACTGTCTGCAGTTGCGACCGCTCTGGTCCGAGTCGTAATCATAACTAAGTTGGTTGGCTGCTGTGTTTAGGAAGCCTCTAACTCATGGAAAATTTGGAAGTTAATCACAGTTCATAGTTCTTAGGTGCTGGACCTTGGTCATCGCGTGAGCGCGCCTCACCACTGTGCTTGGTCACCAG
>Ga0268261_10001986_pt1 | contig 14509 bp, 12 predicted proteins | sample TergutNc150P1_FD_190353 | JGI IMG/M metagenome (GOLD analysis project Ga0268261, IMG submission 190353) | Nasutitermes corniger P1 segment gut microbial community from laboratory colony in Florida, USA - Nc150 P1 (SPAdes) (version 2) | ecosystem: Host-associated > Arthropoda: Insects >... | reverse complement strand
ATTAGGCTTATGATGATCACTAATAATGACCTTGATATTTAACTCTAATGCCTTGGTAATAGCTTCAACCGCATTAATACCATTGTCTACTGTAATAATCAAATCAATCCCTTTTAACTTGGCTTTACCCACTTGATCAACATTGATGCCATAACCATCACTTAAACGATTGGGAATATAATAATGGATGTGTGGATAACCCAACATTTCAAAGGTCTTCTTTAAAATAGAAGTGGCTAGTATCCCATCTGCATCATAATCACCCAATATCAAAATACTTTCATTTTTAGACATAGATTCTTGAATCATCTTAACCGCAAGATCCATCATATCAAAAGTTGGTACTTGATATTGATAATCTAAAAAATCCTTAATCACTGCTTTGTTCTTACTAGCCAGTACTTTACTGGCTAGAGAAGACAAGTTTAATGAAGAACCTAACTTATCACTTAAAGAGGTTTCTAAAAGCCTATAATTCATCATTATCTAAATAACCTTCTTCAAAAGATTGTGCTCTTAACATATCAATTTCTTTTTTATAAAATGGCTTATCTTGATACCAAGGTGTCTCTAATATCTTAACGACATCTTTTAACTTAGGATGGTTGACCACATGATTCAAGGCATCAAAACCTATCGTTCCATACCCGATATTGGCATGTCTATCCTTCATTGCCCCTCTTTCATTCAAAGAATCATTGACATGAATGACAGCCAGTCTATCTAAACCAATAATCTGTTCAAAGCTCTCTAATACTTCATCAAAATTGTTTAAATCATATCCAGCATCATTGATATGACATGTATCCAAACACACTTTGACATAAGTATTGTCTTCAACATGATCAATGATGTATTTAATCTCTTCAAAGTTACGACCCAACTCAGTCCCCTTACCAGCCATGGTTTCCAAACAAATATCTATTTGATGGTTATGCTTTAACACTTCGTTTAAACCAGTGACAATCGAATCCAAGCCAACATCTACCCCTGCTTTCACATGGGCACCAGGATGTAAGACCAACTTGTTACAACCAATGGCTTTAACTCTATCCAATTCTTTGATTAAAAACTCAACGGCTAACTCATACGTTTCTGGCTTAATGGTATTACCTAAGTTAATGATATATGGGGCATGGACAACCACATCATTGATATCAATATTATTCTCTATCATCAGTGCCTTAGCCTCTTCTATCTTCAACTTCTCTATCTCAGTTCTTCTTGTATTTTGTGGTGCCCCTGTATAAAACATAAAAGTATTGGCATCATAAGACAATGCTTCCTTAACCGCTCCCACTAAATAATCAGGACTAGACATCCCAACATGACTTCCTATTTTTAACATAAAATTCCCCTTTTCATTATTCTAATCCAACAAAGAATTCATCATCAACTCACCATTTAGTATCAATGCTAAGTAAGCTTGTGCGTCTTGTGCATTGTCTACATAGATGGTATTCTCATAACCAAAATCTTCATATATTTGTAAAGACAAACTCTTTAACCCATTTAAAGTATCTTCCCAAGAAGCTTGTATTTCATCTAATTGTTCTTGATTTAAATGTTGTCTATTCTGTCTAACTTCATCAATGATACGCGCAATTTCACCCAATGGTTTTAAATGAACCACCAACAAATCATCTTGAAAATCAGCACTGGTTTGAAAGTAGTGATTGGCATCAAAATGTTCGTTTAATATCCCTCTAAATGCCCTTAAAAAAGTTTCTCTATCAACTGCTACTTCATCCGTTTCATTGGTGTCATCTTCGACCAATGTATCATCCTCTTCAACAACTGCTTCTTCTTGATCACTGATTTCATTTAAGTTATCCTGTATTTGTTCAACATTGGCCCTATTTAAAAACTCCAAAGAAATCTCTCTGGTTTCAAAGCCAAGCAAGAATAAAACAATGATCCCTGCAATCGCAAATACCAACATAACCAAATCGGCATTCCACCAATGTTTGTTGCTTTTTCTAGCCATCATACTCACCTACTATCTTTTTTACAACTAAGTCCACTTGATTATACAAATGTTCTAAATCCATATTGTTATGAATGACATAATCTGCCTTATGCATCTTTTCTTCTTGTGCCACTTGACTGGCAATACGTGCTGTCGCTTCCTCCTTACTTAGATGGTTACGACTCATTAAACGCTCTAATTGAATCTGACGATCAATCGCTACAAAAATAACTTTGTCACAGTATTTATCATAACTTGCCTCATACAACAAAGGCACTTCAAATACAATCAAACCATTCATCGATTCAATCATTTCTAGAGACTTCTTTAATACCAAAGGATGAATCATCTTCTCCAAAGCTTTCATCTTGTCTTTATCATTAAAAACAATCGCGCCTACTTTAGACTTATCAATTTGATTGTCTGTTAAAATAGAAGGCCCTAATAGATCTATTATTTGTTCTTTAAAAGATTCATCATGAATATACAAATCATGGGTTAAATCATCCGCATAAATGACCTGATAACCCAAAGACTCTAAATACTTAGCCACACTTGATTTACCAGAAGCAATATTCCCTGTTAAACCAACCACTATTTTTTTATCTTTTGACATTTCTTGCATAAGTAAGTCCCTCTTCCCCCTACTTTAATCTTTTCTATCTTAGTCCCACAAACTGGACACGCTTGACCCACCTTGGTATGTACCAACAATTCATTTTGAAAACGCCCTGTTACTCCTAAAGATGAGGTATACGAACGAATCGTCGTTCCACCCAAAGCAATCGCTTTATTTAACGTAACAATCGCATTTTCAATAATAGCTTTTACTTTTACCTTAGATATTTTATTGGCCGGTGTTAAAGGATGTATCTTACAACGAAACAAGACTTCATCCACGTATATATTACCCAAACCAGACATGGTGTTTTGATCCAACAAAGCAGTCTTAATCGGAATCATTTTCTTTTGTAATTTTTCATACAACTCTTTATCTGTAATAACAAAGGGTTCTTTTCCTAACTTAACAAAGAAAGGATGTAAATCCAAATAATCTTTTTTAACCAATGAAATCTTTCCAAATTTACGTGTATCGTTGTAAATTAAAAAGGAATCATCATCCAACTTAAAGGATACATGAGAATGTTTATCAATGACTTGTTTACTATCAATATAGTATTTACCTTCCATTCTTAAATGAGACAATAAATAGTAATCATCTAAACAAAAAATAATGATTTTACCCCTACGTGTAATATCATTAATACGTTGACCCTTGATTGACTCTTTTAATTCTGAAACACTGATATGATCAATAATATTGTCCCAATAGACATCTACTGATTCAAAGCTTTTTCCAATTAAAAGATGTTTCAATGTATTCACAACCGTTTCTACTTCTGGTAGTTCTGGCATCATCCTCACCCCTCAAATAATTATATCACTTCTCTTTAACAAATAATATTTTATCTTAACAATTCTCTAAAGTTTTTCTCTAGATTTCAACGATACGTTGACTATTCTTTTTTAACCAAGACAATCTTATATTTTTACTAATATAAATTTAAATTTATCCACTATATTTTACCTTCTACAAACATAAACCAAAACATTTCAAGTTCACTTTACACGCTTATTAAAAAAATACGTTAAGTCTGTTAAAGTTGTTTAAACCCTATTTTTATCTACCGTAGTTATTGGTATAATAAGCGTGTTAACATGGTCCTAATTGAATAGGAGGAAAAGTCGAGAAGTTACTTCTCGATTTTTTTCATTAAAAAAGAGAAAGACTTTGCTTTCTCAATTATACTTTATGAATATACCTTAAATCGTATTCAAAATGATTTAAAAAGACGATTAAATTATGAACCAGTTCTCTTTTATCAACTTGACTTTCACTTTCTAAGACATTGGCAATGTCTTCAACACTACGTGTCCCATTGATCAAGAGAAAGACCCTAGAACCCAACTCATCTAATGTTAAACGAGAATACTCTGGAATAGATACCTTGAGCTTTCTTAAAAGTTTTTGTATCAACAAGTCTTGCCTAGCAAGAACAGTCACAATCCCTTTACTATCTATGTCATATTCCAAACCACTTTTACGTTGATAAACAACTTTTAAAGCATCAGAAAAACGTTTCTCAGTAATTCTTTGAATGTTATTCATAAGCCTTAGTTATCAAAGAATACTTCTTTTTCTTCGTAGTTTGCTTGATGGTTTAAGTAACGATACAAAATAAAGAAATAATCAGACAAACGATTGATTAAAGGTAAAATATTCTTATTGAACTGTTCACCTTCTTCTAAAGTTGTATCCAATAAAACAATTCTTCTTTCCGCTCTTCTTACCAAAGCTCTAATTTCATTAGCCAATGTCGCATGCTCTGTCCCAATTGGGTAAAGAAATTTTGTTAAAGGAGGTAGTTGATCATCCATTTCATCAATAAATGCTTCAATGGTTTGCACATCGTTTTTCTTTACAAAGAAAGGTACCACTTCAGAAGGTTGTGGATTGGCCAAATCAGCACCCATATTAAACAACATCTGCATGATCACTTCCAATTGTTCCTTAACCTTTTGATCACCTAACTTAGAATACAACGAACCAATGTATGTTAATACCTCATCCGTATTACCATAAGATTCTATACGAATACTACCTTTATTCGCACGACCTGTAATTAATCCAGTCGTTAGTTTATCACCTGTTTTAGTATATATCGCCATAATATAGCACCCCTTATATTCATAGAATTATTATTTATAATCATACCACATTCAAGATTTCTCTCAATTTAAAATGTTCTAAACCTTTGCCTACTTTAAGAATATGCTAAAATAGTACATATTTACAAAGGAATGATAGAATGTTAGACAAACTCATACAAAAACGTGAAGATAAAAAGTATAAGCAAGAACTTTACAAACAATTAGAAGATTTAAACAATCAAATTGAAGAAATGCTTGATTCTTTATACAAACTCAATCGTATTGTGATTGAGTACGATGATGATTCATCCATCACCATCTTTATCGATCATATCAAAATGATAGAAAAGAAAGAAGACAATACTTGTCGTTTATTCTTATCTGTCAATGATTTTATCGATTGTCCTTATTCATACGATGTCTTACCAGAAGCCATCGCCCTATACAAAAATGACATTACAGAAGTACCTTAGTACTTCTTTTTATTTTTCTATTAACGATCCCAAGACAGTGCCACCTAGTAAACCAAAGGGTATCCAAGTAGACATGTCATTTGTTATTTGACCAATGACTACACCAATCAAAAGACCCATACAAATACCAAGACTAGTATAATCTTTATCCAATTACTTAATAACCTCATTGATCTGATAATCAATCATATTGGTTTGCTTGATTTTACTCATGGCTTCTGCCATTGGTGTTTCATAGAATATATGACCATCTGTTCCTAAGGTAATATCTGTTTTACCATTGTTTAACTTATAGGCTGCCAAGTAACCCAACTTGGTTGCGATAAAACGATCCAATGCACTTGGTTTACCACCACGTTGTATATGACCCAATACTGTCGTTCTAGCATCATATTCAGTGTTGTCAACGATGTAAGCGGCCAAATCTTGGGTATCCAAGACATTCTCAGTAATAACGATTAAGAAATGTCTTTTCCCTTGTTTGAAAGATTGACTCACCAAATCAGTCACTTCTTCAATCGAATACTTATTCTCTGGTGTAATGATCATTTCAGCCCCATTAGCAAGTCCAGCATACAAGGCCAAATCGCCACAATGTCTACCCATTACCTCTACAATAGAACATCTTTGATGTGAGGTAGAGGTATCTCTTAGTTTATCAATGGCTTCAACCACTGTGTTTAATGCGGTATCAAACCCAATTGTTAAATCAGTAGAAGCGATGTCATTGTCAATGGTTCCAGGTGCACATACAATCTTTATCCCATATTTAGATAATGAGTAAGCCCCTCGATATGAACCATCGCCACCAATGACAAATAAACCTTCAATACCACGAGATTTTAAGATATCCGCAAGTTCTTTTGCAACTTCTTCATTACCAACCAACTTTTCAAAACGTGCGGTTCCTAACTTGGTACCCCCACGATTGATGATATCTGAAACACTTGAATTATCCATTAAAAACAAATCGTTTTCACTTAATCCTTTAAAACCGTTATTAATCCCATACACTTCTAAACCAAAATGAATGGCACTTCTAACAAAGGCACGCACACAGGCATTCATACCTGGTGCATCCCCTCCTGATGTCATAACTGCTACGCGTTTCATCTTACTTTCCTTTATGAGCAATTTCAGCTTGAATCATATCAATGAATTCAGCTTTTGAAACAGTTACTTGATCTTGTGAACTATACTTACGATAAGTAATTAAGTTGTTCTCAATTTCATTGTCCCCAATAACTAAGGCATAAGGAATTTTATTGACTTGAGCATCTCTGATTAAGTAACCTAATTTTTCATCTCTATGCTCATACTTAGAACGTAAACCTAATTCATATAACTCTTCAGTTAAGTTTTGTGCATACTCTTTATGAACATCTGCAACTGGAATAACAACCATTTGTTCAGGTGCCAACCAAGTTGGGAAGGCTCCAGCATAATGTTCAATTAAGATTCCTAAGAAACGTTCAATTGATCCAAGTAAAGCTCTATGTAACATGATTGGTCTTTTCTTAGAACCATCTTTATCGACATAAGAAATATCAAAACGTTCTGCTAAGTTCATATCTAATTGGATGGTTCCACATTGCCAAACACGTCCAATTGAATCTCTTAATTTAAAGTCTAATTTAGGACCGTAGAATGCCCCATCACCCTCATTGATAATGTAGTTGTATCCACCCGCTTCACACGCATGTTTTAAAGCAGCTTCTGATACATCCCATACTTCTTCAGAACCAATTTTATTTTCTGGTCTAGTAGATAATTCAATATGGAATGACAATCCAAATGTTGTATAAATTTCATCGTATAACTCAATTAATTTAATAATCTCATCTTGTACTTGATCTAAAGTACAGTAGATATGTGCATCATCTTGAGTAAAGGCTCTTACTCTAAATAATCCATGTAAAGCACCACTCGCTTCATGACGGTGAACATGCCCTAACTCACCCATTCTCATTGGTAAGTCTCTATATGAACGAATATCATTGTTATAAACTAGTAATGATCCAGGACAGTTCATCGGTTTAATAGAGAATTCATGTTTATCAATTTCAGATGTATACATGTTTTCACGATAGTTGTACCAATGTCCAGAAATTTCCCATAACTCTTTGTTCAACATTGTTGGTGTTGATATCATATCGTAATGTTCTCTTCTATGAACCGCATGCCAATAACCAAGTAAAGCTTCTCTTAAAATCATCCCTTTTGGTAACCAGAATGGGAATCCAGGACCATACTCACTAATCATGAATAATCCTAATTCTTTTCCTAGTTTACGGTGATCTCTTTTCTTAGCTTCTTCTAACATATTTAAATGCTCATCTAAAGCTTCTTTAGAAGGCATTGCAATTCCATAGATACGTTGCATCATTTCATTGTCGCTATCTCCACGCCAGTATGCCCCAGCAACACTTAATAACTTAAAGTTTTTTAATACTTTTGTATTCTCTACGTGAGGACCTCTACAAAAATCAGCCCAATCTCCTTGTGAATAAACAGTTAAGACATCATCTTGCACATCGTTAATAATCTCTTCTTTATACTTATCATCTTTAAACATCTCTAAAGCTTCTGCTTTAGTCACTTCTTTTCTTTCTAAAGGTAAAGCTTGAGAAACAATACGTGCCATCTCTTTTTCAATCTTTTTAAAGTCATCTTCATTGAATTGATGATCTGCTACAAAATCATAATAGAAACCTTGTTCAATTGCTGGTCCTACACCAAATTGTGCTTCTGGATATAAATTCTTAATCGCATGTGCCATTAAATGTGATGCTGAATGATTTAAAATATCAAACGCTTCAGGATCATCTAAAGTAATCAAATTAATCTTTGCATCTTCATTGATTGGTGCATATAAATCAACCATGTTGCCATTAACTTCTCCAGCCAATACTTTCTTTCTTAAAGAAGGTGAAATACTAGCAGCAATATCTCCTAGGTTAACCCCATCTTCAAACTCTTTTACACTTCCATCTTTAAATTCAATTTTTACCATTTTAAAATCCTCCTATTAAAATAAAAAAAGCACCCATCCAATAAGGACGAATGCTCGTGGTACCACCTTAATTCACAATGTCTAAGACATTGCCTCTAACTTGTAACGTCAAGTATACGGGACACTCTTTCAAGGCCAGCTAGTAAGGAGTAAAGTTTATAAGATTCCACTTGGCTTACACCATCCCAAGTTCGCTTAAGAAAGAGCTTAATTCTTCTTATCTTACATAATTGCTTTTATTTGTATGGCTAAATATTATCACAAGTGTATTTGACTTGCAATAGATAAGTATTGATTATTTATACTTTTATCCTTTTCCATAAAAAATCTATGTTAATTTAAAGAAATCAATTAAAACTATCTTAAATAATTTTATCATATTTTTAAGTCTATTATACTAGTGTTATAAGTGAGTAAAGACAAGGGATTCTACCGATATTTAAGGTGTTTTATTGGTATAATTTTATTGTACGAGAAAGCCAAACTAGCTTGGATGGTTCTGCCGGGAAAGGAGTGATGCTATGCAAAACTTTAGAAAGGGAGAATCAGGTATGACCTGTTTTGAAACATTAACAGTTGTTTTTGTCTCAATGACATTCGTCATTACACTTTTACAATTGATTATTGACATCATTAAGATGTTTGATAAATAATAGTAAATAACCACTAGCGTAACTTTTAGGTTTCACTAGTGGTTATTTATATATAATCATCAAGAACCAAAACCAAGCAACTTAACAAACCTTGGCTTTGTACATGAAGTTTTCCTTGCAGCAACAAGGAAGCTACTTTTATTACACCTAAACTATATCAAATCAAGTAGAAATGATAACATTATTCAAGTGTAATTGAATGATTCATATGTACGAATAACCAAGCAATATCAGAGTATATAAAATAAAAAATTATTTTATATTTTCCAACTTATACGAAAGGAATATATAAGTTATGACCTGTTTTGAAACACTAACTTTTTTTGAAATAACATTCATCATTACACTTTTACAATTAATTATTGACATCATTAAATTGTTCAGTTTTTTGATTTGCTTGGTTTTCGTACAAGAAGTTATCCTTGGTACGAACAAGAACATCTTCTTTTTAATTACACCAAAATTATAAACAAACCTGTAAATCAATACCAATAAAACATACGTGATTTTTTGCACTTAATTCTTAGGCTAAAATGAAAAGCTATTTTTGAATAATTCACACTTATAAACACACCTAAATATATATGCTGTATTTTGTAATGTAATAAAAAATGCCTAGATAGACTAGGCATTGCTCATTTATTGTATTTCCATTAATTTTAAGAAGTTTGTCATTGGGGTACCATCTGGATGACCACCAGTAATAATAACATAATCACCTTTGTTTAAACCTACTTCTAATGCTTTGTCGTTAACGATGTCATACTTAGATTCTAGAGTTGTATAAGTCCCTTTAGCAACCCCTACAATCCCCCAGTTTAAAGCAAGGTTGTATAAGGTTTGATCATTATGACTCAATGCAAAGATTGGACATTGTGGACGATATTTTGAAATTAATCTAGCTGTTTCTCCAGATGTAGTGAAACAGAAAATTCCTTTAACTCCCTCAATTTTTCTAGATAACTCAACGGCACTTAAGCCAATCCCATCGTATGGATTCTCCGCCACATTACCGATAAAACGATTGATAATTTTCCCATAGTCTACCATTGATTCTTCTGATTTCTCTACGATCTTAGCCATTGATTCAACCGCTAAAATTGGATATTCTCCTTTAGCTGTCTCACCCGATAACATGACCGCATCTGCACCATCACCAATTGCTCTAGCAACATCTCCTACTTCAGCTCTAGTTGGTCTAGGATTTCTTTCCATTGAATCTAACATTTGTGTTGCGATAATTACTGGCTTACCAATATCGTTACACTTTTCACAAATCATCTTTTGAACCACTGGAACATCTTCCATAGGTATTTCAGTTCCTAGATCTCCCCTAGCAACCATAATTCCATCAGCTACTTCAAGAATACCATCGATATTATCGACACCTTCTTGGTTTTCAATCTTAGCGATAATGTTGATATCTTTTCTACCAGCACTATCACAAATATCTCTGATTTCTAAGACATCTTCTTTTCTACGAACAAAACTAGCTGCGATATAAGAAGCACCATTGGCACAAGCAAATAAGATATCGTTTTTATCTTTTTCTGACATATAGGCCATGTTCAATGATTTATTAGGAATATTAACTCCTTTACGAGATGAGATCTCACCAGAGTTTAATACTTTACATTTAATCTTTTCAGCATTACTTTCTAATACTTCTAATTCAATTAAACCATCATCGATTAATATCTTATCACCAGGTGACATTTCATTACCTAGATTCTCATAAGTTAAAGAGAATTGTTTATTGTCCCCTTCAATTTCTTTCATAAAGATTTCAACAATATCATCCGTTTTTAATACAGCCTTATTGTCTTTAATCGTATGTAGTCTTATCTCAGGACCTTTAGTATCAGCCAACCAAGCAACATAAGTATGTTTCTTTTCATTGATCTTCTTTAACATTTTCACAATTTCTAAAGCCGATTCAGGGGTCGCATGTGAGAAGTTTAATCTTAAAACATTTAATCCTTTATCAATTAATGCAGATACTTTTTCTTCACTATCAATCGAAGGACCCATAGTAGCAATTATTTTAGACATTTTCATATATATCGTTCTCCTAGCTCTTATTTCAATAGTTTAATTATACTAGATTTTACTTAATAATATGTCTAATATTCTTTTTCTTTTTTAGATGGACTTATTTTTTAAATAATTTAGTGTTTCTTTTAATTAAATATAAGATTGCGGTAATTAAGAAGATGATATAACCAATAAATTTAAAGTTAGAAATCACACCTGTATCCACATTCACAATTCTTGTATTTTTATATACTTTTGTCAGTCCTTCCCCATTAATACAAACTTCTTCATCAATATCTTTTAGTTTATAGTTAGGAGCAGCTTGTTTCTCTTTAACCCTGTAACAACCATTGATTAAATCTAGAGAGATTAAACCATTAAGATCTGTTGTATAGTCAATCACATTACCTTTTTCATCAGTGATAGAAAAGACTGTATTTTCAATACCGATATTGGTTGCATCATCAACCTTTTTAATTAGTAGATTATATTTAGTCTTGGCATTTTCAAAGATTAAACCTTCATTAGATAAAGCTTGTGCTTTACCAATACATAACTCTTTTTTATTCGTTTTATTTAAATCATAACCTTGTGGTGGAATAGATTCTTCTACTACATAACACCCTTCTCTTAGATTATCAAATGTTACATAACCATTCGTATCACTTACTTTAGATTCAATATATTCATTGTTTAAATAAAGATTAAATGTTGCTCCTTGTAGTCCTTGTTTAGAATCGATATCTATCTTACTAACTTTAATTTGATATCGTGGATATGTATTTTCTATCTTACCTAGATCCACAATCACATTATCTCCATTTATCTCAAATTCATATGTTTCTTTATTTTCTATAAAAATTGAGTTCTTCTCTTCTTTTAAATAGTATTTACCATAAAGTAGATTATCTACTTTAATTTGACCTTTCTTATCTGTGATATATTGTCCTACTAGATTATCATTTACATCGTATAGTGTGAATACAATACCAGGAATTAATTGTTTATCTTCATCAATCTTTTCTAAAGAGAAACCACCTAATAATAGCTTATTGATAATTGGTTCTTCATTATTAATCGTAGTAATGGTATCTTTCGTTATTTCTACGTCGTAGATCTTTTCTTCTAATAAGTAGTTAGGTAATGTAGTTATTTCTTTTACCTGGTATTTACCAATAGGTAATTGACTAGATAAGGCATAACCTGATTCATTGGTTGTTATCTGTTCGATTTCTTTACCATCCTTTAGAATAGAGAAGATAACTCCTTGTAATGGGATGTCATTTGATAGATTGTTTTCTTCATTATCTTCATAGAATGTTTCAGTTTCTTTATCATATAGATGATGTAAAGGTTGGGTTTTACCTAACTTATACAAGTCTAGTTGTCCTTTATGGATTTCATTTACAATACCTTCTTTATTATTGATGTAGGTTGTTTCACCTGTATTAACAGTAACATCGTATACCTTAGTATTTAACTCGTAATTACTAGGAGCTTGTATTTCTTTAACTTGATAGTTACCTTCTTCGACATCATTAAATGAGAAGTTACCTTGTCCGTTAGAGATAGCTTCTTTAATCAATTGATTATTTTGATACAAACCAAACTTTGCATTACCTAATGGTTGTTTGTCTTGATCTACTTTAAAGCCAACTAAATTACCTAAACCCTTTAATGTATTAAAAGATACACTAGAAGTTACGACACTCTCGTATTTGATATAGACATAGTTTTGTAAAGATGTATGGACATAGGCAAGATTAGATCCTTTAGAAAAAGTTGGATACTTCTCTAGATTTAAGTCCTTCTTAATTATATTCTTATTCGTTTTAGGATTGGTAACTGTAAGTTTAGTACCAGATTTAGTAAAGGCAAGACCTGTCTCTTTTTCAATTTGTGATTGGTTTAGTAAGGCCCAATCATTTAAGTTACTATCTTCAATGACAATAGAAGTACCTGCTTTAATATCGTAAGTTTTCTTATTAAAGTTAGGTAGTGTGTTATAGGTATCGACCATCTTATTGATATTGTTTTTATAGGTAGTTAGATTAGTCTTAAAGGTATAGTTACTTGATGATATGACACCCCATATTAATTCTTGACCAGCATAGTAATACTTAATGTAGTTAGAATCCTTAGTATCTTTTAACTTGTGGTAATAGTAATTAGCAACATTACCAATCTTTTCAATTTGTTTTTTCTTACTAGCGGATAAACTACTATAAGTAGATAAAAACTTAGATTTAGTATAGGAAGATGTTCCTGTCATTAAACCTGGTTGGATACAATACGAAGGCACATCATCAATAATAATTCTTTGGATGTCCCATCCATTACTTGTTTGATATTTATCATTTTCTAAGACAATTTTAGCTTGTGTATTAACACTAAAAAACAAAGCTAAAATAAAGGATAAACACGTTATATATTTCTTCATAAATTAATCACCTCACTATTTAATTATCAAAAATAAGAAAAAGTCCTAAAAATTTTAATAAAAAGTTATAACTTTTGTATTTATTAACAATTTTCTATATAATTTTTAACATATTAAGAAAATATTGAGGGATCGTTTATGGATAAAAAAATATATATTATACATGAGAATGATGAGTGGACCATTCATCTAGAAAAGCGTTTAAAAGAATTGAATTTGCCTTATGAAAAATGGCATTTAGATGAAGGTTTAGTTGATTTAAGTAAAGAACCACCACAAGGTGTTTTCTATAATCGTATGTCCGCATCATCGCATACAAGAGACCATCGTTATGCACCAGAACTTGCATCGATTACTTTAGATTGGTTAGAAGATCATAATCGTAAAGTTATTAATGGTTCTAATGCTCTACGTTTCGAAGTGAATAAAGTAAAACAATATTTGGCTTTAGAAAAAGCCGGTATCACTACACCAAAGACAATTGCAGCTGTTGGTAAAGAAAACATTATACAAGCAGCTAAAGATTTAAATATTATCCCTTTTATCACAAAGCATAATCGTGCTGGTAAAGGTCTAGGGGTTCAATTATTTGATTCAATCCCATTATTAGAAATGTATTTAAATGGTCCTTTATTTGAGGATAGTGTTGATGGGATTACCTTAATACAAGAATATATTGATAATCCCAACGATTCAATCAATCGTGCCGAATTTATAAATGGTAAACATTTATATACCGTTAAAGTAAAGACAGATGGGTCATTCCAATTATGTCCTGCCGATGTCTGTCAAATTGAAACAAATTGTCCAATCAGTCAACCAGTACAAGTTGAACAAAATTGTCCGGTTGGAGATAATGCATCTCAAGATAATAAATTTACAATCATTGAAGAAGAGAATACTGATCTTATTAAAAAGATGGAAGCCTTCTTAAAAGAGAATAAAATTGATGTTTCTGGTATTGAGTATATTAAAGATGCATCAGGTAAAATCTATGCTTATGATGTAAATACTAATACCAACTATAATCCAGATGCGGAAGCATTAGAAGGTAAATATGCCATGTTAGAACTTGCGAAATATTTAGGAAAAGAATTAGAGTCTATTTAATATGGAGTTTAGACATAGTAAAATGAAGGAGAATGAGATAGAGTTAGAACACCAACATATGAAGGAACTTATCCAACATCGTAAGGATACTTTTCTATCTCAACA
>Ga0268261_10001985_pt1 | contig 14515 bp, 14 predicted proteins | sample TergutNc150P1_FD_190353 | JGI IMG/M metagenome (GOLD analysis project Ga0268261, IMG submission 190353) | Nasutitermes corniger P1 segment gut microbial community from laboratory colony in Florida, USA - Nc150 P1 (SPAdes) (version 2) | ecosystem: Host-associated > Arthropoda: Insects >... | reverse complement strand
CAGCACGGCATTTAATATCCACTTCCTTTATTATATCTTTTGTAAGGATTATTTTTTTCATTGAATATGATACTAGTCCAAAACATTTCACCATTCCACATGTGTTATGTTTGGGTTTCCCTCCACTTCTTCGCTTGTCTATAATTTGGAACTTAAAGGGACTTTTCGTCACTTCATGCCCATGTTTGAAACATTTTGCCATACTATTCAGCAACAGGTGCACTGCAAATCTTGGTCATATCATAACACGTGGATGGTACTTTCCAGAACCTAGTAACATGGTACTGACATCTGCCATACACAGTTGGCCTAGTCTGAATGTTGCAATATAGACAGTAGTGCAGTCAGCAAATCATAAAAGTAGCTTGATTCCACAATTCATGATCATCCAGTAAGTGCTGCATGAGAAACATGCTTAGATGTAAATGTTTTCAGCGACGTGATATTTTATGAATGACACACACACGTCATCTCTTGAGAACCAATAGTACACTGCTGCAATACATCGCAGTTGATTCTGACATCACTCACAGTGCTCATAATTGTGGTGTTATTTACATGGCCATAGCTTTAAAGTTCTGAATGCAAACCTTAAATTGAGATTGCAAAACATTTTAGGGACTGAATTTTCATGCTGTAATGTGGGAAAAACCCGAAATTGAGAAATTTTTAACATTACTGATGAGAAACTAAAATGTGGGAGAACCTTAAGTTTGGATTCTCATGTGTGTAGCAAATAGTTTCGCTGAAGTACAAGGTCTCACCTCAAGTTGCTATTGACATCATGTACCACCAGAAAGCAATCTGCCAGGTGTTCAGTCACGAGTAGTAGGACCTGAAGGACTGTGGCATCACAGTCGGTGGTGGAACGTGTCATCTTGGGTTAGTTCTGAATGAAGGTTTCTGGCAGAAATCTAAGGTTATACTAGAAAACTGTCCTCTCGAGCAAGTTAAACATAACATTAGCATGATGAATGAAAATTGTTTTGAAGAAATCTCTAGGTTCTCATCTCTAACTCAATTACTGAGGGTGATTGCGTGTTGTATTTATTTCATCTACAGTACAAGAAATTGTAGGGGCAAAAAAAAAACTTCAACAGTTGATGAAATTGATGAAGCCCTATTTCGATGCATCCATAAGTCTCAGGAATTAGCTTACCCAGAAGAATAAGGGATTTTCAAACCAGGCTGCTAGTCAAGAAGCACATAAATCTTTGGTATCTACCCATTTATGGAAAATATGGGCTTGTTAGGCTGGGTGGAAGGCTTTAAGAAGCTGGGCTAGATTATGATCAAAAATGTCAAGTAATATTGCCATCCAAATGCAACCTAACAGACCTGATTGTTTGACTGAGCACCTAAGGATGGTGCATGGAAGACACAACTCCTCTGTCTGTCGATGATTGTGGATCACCAGTGGAAAGATACTTTGTAGGAAAGTAGTACATTCTTGGATTAAGTGTTTCAGAATGAAAGCTACTTCAGCACACCAGCTAATGGGGCATCTCCCCAGCCCTGAATTGAAATCAGCATGTCCATTTTGCAACCACAGAGTAGATTATGATGGACCATTTTTGATTCACCGAAGTTGAAAGCAAAGCAGAACGAGAGTCAAATATTACACAGCTCTATTCATCTGTGTGGTAACAAATGCCATACACATTGATCTTGTCAGTGATCTGACAACAGAATTGTTCTTAGTAGTTCTATGCAGATATATTTCCATGAGTGGAAGAAGTCATAGTATGTACAGTGACAATGCAATGAGTTTCAAGGGTGCTAACAAAGTACTACAGAAGCTGAAAATATTGTTCAACTCTGACACCCTTAAAAAAATGTGAACAACTTCTTGAGAGCAGAAAATGTTTGTTTGCATTATACTACCAGATTCTCCCCACTTAGGAGACCTTGGGGAGGCTGGAATAAAGTCTATATGAGACGTCATGTGTCGGGTTATAGGCAACTCGTGCCTCTGTTTTGAAGAAATGTCCACAATTCTGACCCAAGCTGAAGCATGTCTGAATTCATGCCCATTATGCCAGATACTGTCCAATCCTAAGGATCCCAAAGCTTTGGCACTGGGCCAGTTTCTAATTGTTGGACTTACCATGACTCTTATAGTGCAAAGTGTGTATACTGACCACCTTGTATATCACCTACCTATTGTAGTGCAAGTGTGTATACTGACCACCTTGTATATCACCTACCTATTGTAGTGCATTAAACTGTAGGTAAGGAATTAAATTTTTTCTATAAAATTACTAAACTATTTTTATTGTTTCATGAACAGGAGAATCCATGCATGGTGAATGACTTTGATTTATCTCATACATTATGAGTTTTCCACATCCTTAAAAGCTTCCTGTTTAATACCATACTGTCATTTTCCACTTAGTGGTATATAACTTCAGCTGTTGTCACAGCACTTTTAAATGAACCAGTAAACAGTGGTAACTGTTACTTAAATAATCAACAGTGTAAGCCGTAGACATGTATGGTTTTTTTTATACTGCAGGGTGTGTGTACAGATATATGGAAATATTAGTTTTTGTTTGTCTTCTGCCTTGATGATCGTCAAGAAACTCCATGGTAACATGTCTTTGTTGAAAAGTTTGTAGTTACCCAAATTGCCTAAAGCTTTCCTGCATTTCTTGAATCCAGACATTTGTAACTGTGTTCAGAGGAGACCACCATGAACCATATCTGAGCATGCTGAATCTAGTTAACATCTTTGGGCACTATTTGTTGCAGTCTGTTTTACAATATCCCCCAATATCTTAATCTGTTCTCTTCCTAAGAGGTTTATAACCAAAAACTTTAAACCCATTTCTCTGGTGACCATATTTTCAATTGTAGAATATTTTTATTGTATTATATGTTTCTGTTAAGTGTTCATATTCTGAAATGTGTTGCCACAATTTTATTTTGATATATGTATTTTTTTTTTTAAGGGTGAGCTGTGAAGCAATCCCAGAGGAAATATCTGGTTTGGGAACTACACCACCAGCTGGTGACTCAGAGGAAAATGTAGAAATGGAAGCATCATCCCATCCACAACTCTTGTCTTGTCACTCATATCCTGGAACTGGACTCACACAGTCTCCAACACAGCCACTGGCTGCCACCAGGACTGTTCCACAGTCACCAACTAGTATGGCAAGTATTGGAGTTGGTGTAATGGTTGGGATGCGGCATATGTAAGATGGGTTTGAGTGTTTCAGGCAGTTTATGAATTCTGTCTATATATGACATGTAGTGTGACAGTATTATTTTACAACATAAGATTTCAGATATTATAGGATATTTTCTTTTTGGCACATCAGGACAAATCGTTGGAAAAATGTGCCTAGCAGCTTCCGTATGTCCCTGCATATGTCTGTCCATATGTAAGAATTTAAGCATTACCCATGCTCCTGTTTGGAAGTTTCACTTCTTAAGTCTTAGCCAGGATACTGGCTATCCTGACTGAGGTTTTCATAGTTTTTCTCTGTCCCTTAACATAGTACCTTGATTAGGCTACAGCTGCTTCTACTCAAATCCTTTCCAGTTCATCACTCTAATCTTTTTTGCCATTCTGTGCAACATAGTCTGAGATACTGACAGTATTGTAGAATAAACCACAAAATGTAAGTTGAAATTCTAATTTGCTGCATAAAAGATTGATTAGGATCAAAGTGCATGGGTCACTGCTGTGCCCACCTTTCTGTATTCTATTCTACGTTGAAATTGCAGTGTGTTCTAGCAGAGAACTGTTCAGTTTTCTTTGCATAGGTTTTAGATAGCTAGGCATGAATTGTACATGACAAAATGCACTTCTTTCATTTATCATCTTCTGTTTATGTCTTAGGTATCCCCAGTATTAAGCTTAGGTTCTTCGCTTAGAATGACTCCTGTCCAGTCTCCAGCTGCTTCTACAGCTGTCAACTCTGTTGCTAGTGCCGTGTCGCCTGTCACTCAGCAAGCCATTGTAACATCTCGACCACCACAATCACCTTCCCTTCAGACACGAAGTCCTGTAACAACAGAAACTGGAAAACCTCAAGTTACAGGTAAATGTTATATGATGGGAATAAAAAAATTAATATTTGTAAAAACCTGTATTCAGAGCTGGGAGTGCAGCATACACAGTGCGATCCATAAGTTTTAGGACTGATTTTTTTTTAAATAACAGAACTAGAGTGATCTATCGGCCAACCCACTAACTAAGTACTATTAACCAACATCTGTTCACACACCGAGTTTTGTTTGTTTATCTTCAACAGTGTACAAGTTATAACTTGACTTGTAAAGTCAGTTTTCTATATACATCATGGATGGCAGAAAGGAACAGATAGTTGCCATAAAATTTTGTTTCAAAGCTGGTCTATTTGTGACGGAATCACTAATATTGGTGCAAAAGGCTTATGGGAATGAGGCTGTGAACCAATTAAAAGTTTTTAGGTGTTATTCTCGATTTTGAGACAGAAGGGAGCTTGTAGAAGATGACGAGGGAGGTGGACATCCAAAATTGACTTGAACTAAGGTAAACATTCCTGCTGTTGCTGATTTGGTCAAAAATGACCATCGAATAGCATCAAGAATGACAGCAGAATCTTTGAACATCCCCAAGACAGTAGTTCTTTGATTCTGAAAGATGATTTGGGAAAGAGAAAGTTGTGTGGACATTTTGTTCCACACTTCTTGACGCCTGAGCAAAGGGAAGATCAAGTCACATCTTGCCAAGACATCGCGATGGCTGATGCAGACAAAAATTTTTTTAACAAAATTATTATGGGAGATGAGACCTAGTGTTTTGCCTCTGACCCCGAAACAAAGCGACAGAGTTCTGAATGGGTTGGTGAAACATCCCCTTGGCCAAAGAAAGTGAAATTCCAAAGGTCCCGCATCAAGTCCATGTTGATAGTTTTTTTCGACTCTCAAGGCATAGTGCACAAAGAATTCGTACCAGAGGGAAAAAAAGTAAATGCAGAATTTTAGAAAGGAGTAATGGATCGCCTCCTAAGGCCGGGTTTGTCAGTCTACGTTCTGCTCTCCAGATTTTTTCTTGTTGCATGATAATGCGCCCGCCCACAAAGCTGCAAGTGTTTGCCAATTTTTGACCCCAAAAAATTTTAGAACCCTTTATCACTCCCGTACTCTCCAGATTTATCTCCGCCAGACTATTTTCTCTTCCCCAAGTTGAAAATGAAGTTAAAAGGACTCCACTTTGTGGATGTTGCTGAGATCCAAGAAGCAGTAACTGATGAATTAAAGAGGGTCCAAAAAGAGGAGTTTTCGGCAGCTTTTCAGGAACTGTGCCACTGTGCAAAAGCCTGTGCATATGCCAATGGAGCTTATTTTGAATAAAGAGAAAGAGGTGTGTGTCTTCGATTTTTAAAAAAATCAGTCCTAAAACTTTTGGGCCACACTGTGTATGTTTATTAGTTACTTAATAATTGGTCATAGTTCTGTGGTCTGCTTTGTTTCAAATCTGATATGCTAACAAATGGGATCACACCACACTTTCATAACAAAGTGAAGCTGCAAATGGATGAACTTCATAATCATTGGGTTGCATACAGAACCTCTTATGAATTGCCCCCAAGATCATTATATTTCACAACCTTGAATTTTCTCATATTGGGTGTATTACAAGCAGTTTCTGGGCCCATCTATTACCATTGACACTTGAAGACCTAATGAAGTGGATAACAGAGGGGCGTGCAGAAATTGGCCATGATGTTGCTAGTCTCTCATTGGGCACCTCCCCAGTTGGCGGATAGGGGAATGCTCACCAGATATGGTGGGTACCAGGGAAATAAAGTACCTGGGAGGGGACCAAAAGTAGCACTGCTGCCGGGCATTTAGATATTGATTTATCAAGGGCTAGAGGAAGAAAATCTTGACCAAAAATCACCTGTTCCTCCAGGTTGGGGGTTGATGCAGCGGGCTAGCTCCTCACCCATCATTAAAAAACAAGAAATGCTAAAAAACCACACACCAAGCCTCGGAAATCAGACAGAGATAGACGACTCAAGCTAAGAAATAGGACTTTGAAATCTGGTACATGGAATGTTCAAGGCTGCAGAAATAAAAGGGAGGAAATAATAAGAAAATTAAATGTAATGAAAATTGTTTTGGTAGTTTTAAGAGAAACAAAAAATAAGGGAACAGGAAGTGAAACATTGGGAAATTATATACACCTCTTTAGCAGGGTGAAGAAATATGAAAGGGCTAAAAGAGGAGTATCAGTTTTCGTAAATAAGAAATGGAAAAGTTCTGTAAAAAATTGGGAATTTATTGATGAAAGGATTTTAAAATTAGATATGAACATATGGGGTTATAAATTAACAATTATTGGAGTATATGCACCTAATGAAGATAATGGAGATAAAGTAAAAGATGAAATTTTTGCTAACTTAAATGAAGAAACAGTAAAATCTGGTAGTGGAAGACAACTTATATTAATGGGAGATATGAATGGAAGATCAGGAAAAAAAAAACTGGAGACACAGTAGTAGGAAATTTTGGAGAAGACAGAGTTAATGATAACAGCAAAAGTTTAATTGAATTATGTACACAAACATCACTGAAAATATGGAATAAGTTTTTTTTTTATCATAAAAATATACGTAAATATACATGGGTGCAACATACAAAGATTTGAAAACTATTATTTATTACATAATAACAAAACAAGATTTAAAACTGAAAATACAGGATGTTAGAATGTCTAGGGGACCAAATTGTGGACAGATCTCAAACTGTCAGTAGCCAAAATTTTGTTTCCCAGTATGTACACAGCTAAAGACGAACACGAAGAGAAGAAAGAGAGTACTGTAGCAATGGTAGATATGAAAAGGAAATATAATATTGAAAGTTCACAAAATGAAAGTACAACATTTTCATGTAAACAGAGACTAAATAATAAATTAAATAGAAATGAATTTACAGATACAGAAGAGATGTATAACTACTTAAAAAATTGTATTCATGAAGCAGCAAAGGAAGCAATGGGAGAAAAGGAGGTTAACAAAGGAAGGAAAATAGTTTTTTGGGATGCAGAAATAGAAAAATGAAGGCAAAATAAGAAACAATGATTTTTTAAATGGTTTAGTACAAAGGATAATAATGACAAAGTACAATACAAAAAGCACAAGCAAAAATAAGAAGAATCGTAACTAACCACAGAAACGAATTCTGGGACAAGAAATGTTTGGAAATACAATCATATTTTGGGAGTAAAAAGAGCTCAGAGTCTTGGAAATTTATTAAAAATATACATTCATTAACCTTTAAGAACCGTTCGTTCTGTATATAGGATGGGCGTACCGCTACGCTCCAGATGTTGCATTTTATATATTTTTTTCAACAAATATAAGTACTGAGTATTTTAAACATACTCACACTCTTTGTTTTTCTCTTCAAAATGACGTTTATGTCATAATGGTACCTTTTTTGGTTCCAGTATTATTCACATTTTACATACAGAGTGTGCCAAAATTTAAATGTAAAACTCCGGTGCCAAAAGGTTAAATACCGGTAAGAGCCAACTTAACTTAATAAGTGCAGATACATAGGAAAAGTACTATTCCAAACTTTTAGTAGAGAATCATAAAGAATTTTTAGGAAAAAGGTTATTGGAAAAAGGTATGGGAAATGTCATTGAAATTGATAGCAATATAGTAAAGCATGCAATAATGAGAATGAAGATCGGGAAAGCTGCAGGCCCAGGACACATGCCTATAAACTCCGTGGCCTTAGTCCGCGAGCGAACTATACCGACAGAGCGGCCGCCGCCGGTCGGCGAAGTTAGTGCCAACTTTTGCGGGTAGAGGGGTGTCACGTGGTCAGCGCAACGGGTCCCCACGGCCGTTAATCTTCTATAGAGTTGTTAAAGAGCGGCAGTCAGAAGCTATTGGAAATGATTACCGTACTGCTTAATAAGATTATAAATGGAGAGAAAGTACCAGAAGAGTGGAAGGTTGCTATTATAACATTGATACATAAGAAAGGGGTAAGTGGAAATGTGAAAATTATAGAGGAATATCAGTAGCAAGCACATTTAGAAGAATTTGTGGGTGAATATTAGCAAAATTGGTAGAATTAGAGTATAAGAATATGGAGATGGAAGAACAGTCAGGTTTTCGAGCTGGAAGGTCACGTACAGATAACATTTTCTGCATAACGCAAATGATAGAAAAAAAGAAAGCCACTAACAGAGAGTTACCTCTGTTATTTATTGATTTAACAAAGGCATATGACAGTGTACCATGAAATAAACTATGGGAAACCCTAGATAGATTAACTATTAATAAAAGATTAATAGAAGCAATACAATCGTTATATAAAGGATCTAGCTGAAAAATAAAAATTGGAAACATAATTACAAAAGACTTCGAAGTTACCAAGGGATTAAGACAAGGTTGCAGTTTATTGCCAACTTTATTTAAAATATACCTAGAACAAGTGTTAAGGAACTGGAAAAGGAAATGCCAGCCAATGGGTATACCAATTCAAAACACAACTCACTCAGTTTTCCAGATGACCAGGTATTATTACCACAAGATTATGATGACATGGAATATATGCAAGAAAACTAAAGGAAGAATATGAAAAATGAGGACTTACCATAAATTAAGAAAAAACCAAAAATGTATGTATGGGAGAAGGAAAAGAAATTTTAAAATTTGACAGTAGGGAAGAAATAAAACCATGTACAGAATGTACTTATTTAGGTACAAAAATAGACCAGTTGGGAAATAATACAATAGAAATAAAACACAGAATTAGTCAAACAAGAAAAACTATAAATGCTTTAAATTCTATGTGGTGGCACAAAAATATTACTAAAAACAGAAAATTGTATATTTATCAAACTATAATTCAGAGCATTTTGGTGTATGGTGTAGAAGTATGGCAAATTCCTACCAGAGAAACAAATAAAATTTTATCTACAGAAATGGATGTGCTAAGGAGGTCAGCAAGAAAATCAAGGATGGAAAGAATAAAAAATGAACAGTAAAGGAAATAATGGGAGTGAAAGTGAAGCCGGACATCATAGACATTATAGAGAAGAAAAGACTACAATGGTATGGCCACGTCAAAAGGATGCCAGAAGAGAGAATACCAAAACTAATTATGGAATGGATACCACAGGAGAGAAGGAAAAGAGGACGTTCAAGGAGAACGTGGATGGAAGGAGTACAAGCAGCCATGACAACAAGGAATTTAGAACCAAATCAATGGAGAAACAGAGAGGAATGGTATTTGGTTTCCGGAAGACAGCGACAGCTGTTAAAAATACTGGACAGATAGATTGATGGATGGATGGATGGATGGACGGACGGACGGATAGACAGACAGACGGATGGACGGAGAGATAGATAGATAGACGGAGAGACCGATGGACAGACAGACGGACGGACCGACAGATAGACAGACGGAGAGATAGATGGGTAGACCGATGGATAGACGGATGGACGGATAGACGGGCGGACGGATGGATAGACAGACAGGCAGGCAAATGGATAGACAGACAGGCGGACGGATGGATAGAAAGACAGGCGGGGATGGATGGATGGATGGATGGATGGATGGACGGACAGACAGACGGACAGATAGACAGTTGGACGGACGGAGAGATAGACGGAGAGACCAATGGATAGACAGACAGACGGACAGATAGACAGACGGATGGAGAGATAGACGGATAGACAGGCGGACGGATGGATAGACAGGCGGACGGATGGATAGGTAGGTGGGTGGGTAGGTGGGTGAGTGGGTAAGTAGGTAGGTAGGTAGGTGGACGGACAGTTGGACTGGCGGACGGACAGACAGACAGACAGGCGGACGGATGGGTAGACAGTCGGACGGATGGATGGACACACAGGCGGATGGATGGATGGACACAGGTGGACGGATGGATGGACACATAGGCGGACAGATGGATGGACACGCAGGCAGACGGATGGATGGACACAGGCAGACGGATGGATGGACACAGGCGGACGGATGGATGGACACAGGCGGATGGATGGACACAGGCGGACGGATGGATGGACACACAGGCGGACGGATGGATGGACACAGGCGTACGGATGAATGGACACACAGGCGGACGGATGGATGGACACACAGGCAGACGGATGGATGGACAGACAGATAGGTGGACAGACAGACAGAGAAACAGACAGGTAGATGATAGATGTTCTCCAAAAGTGTGGCAGGAGATTGGATTATCAGTTTGACTTTGCTCAAGCCACTTAGTTTGTTGTTGAAGTTATAACATATCAGCATGGCATGTATTTTTCAGTATTTTAGAGATACATGAGTGAATTTTCACTTTGGGGAATTTCTGGAAATAAGTATTGAAAATTGACTAAATTTCGCTGTGGGAACATTTTATGCTGTTAGCTCATCTTGGTAGCTTTCTGCTCGTAATTGTTTGTGGTGAAATGGGACATTTATAAGGTGAAGTGATTTTCTTGGATGATTACAGATGTCAAATCCCCAGCAGAACCTCCTCGAGCTGCAAGAGAACAGAAGTCACCTGTAGGAACTGAACAAAGTAACAAGGGATCATCTCGACAACAGTTAGTTTCTCAGTTTGTTGTTCAGTCTGCCATAACAGGCGCAGAAAAGGTGGGTCTGTTTTCATCACAGAAAATTTGGTACCTTGAAGAAATTTTCAAACAGGAGCAACATGATAAGTTATCCAGTACAATAAAGAAGCCCTTAAATACAGTTTCCTTGAAAATGCTGTCCTTCATGAACTACACACTTCTGTAAAGTAAATGGAAAGGAGTTTGCAAATGTTATAGGAGCACTGACTGCAGAAAAAATTACTCTTCTTGCTACTGTAACTGCCTGAATGACCATGTGTGTAAGTCCAAATTTACTTGTGAAATCAGTGCAGGTGGAGTGACTATGTAAATACAGTTGTTTGAAACATTTCTGTCAACAATTTGCACCTCCACTACATCACTGGAAGTGACAATCTTCAATGAGTCCTTTGTTCAAGTAAGTGAATAAAAATTGCATATTTGAGTTCAGGAGAATGCAGTGGTTGAGGAAGCACCACAGTCCATGCTTTTTGATGTTGTGCTGTGCAAGCAGCTTTGCCAGTGCCCTCTGTTGTAGAAGTCATAGTATTCATTATCAGGAGAGTGCAGTGGCACCACATCACCATGCACACTGACTTCTCATGCACAAGCAGTGACCACTGTGTGAGGGCATTATCATGCAGGAGCACCCTCTCTGTGGCCACACATATTTTAGTTTGTCTCTATCCTGACAGTGGAATGTGAAGAGAGGTGTCAAGTTTTCCTTTCCTTCATATTACCTTCTGCTATTTTGTGAATTATCTATATCATTCTATAATCATTTCCTTAATCTCTTACCTTGTCATGTTTTAAATCTGAATTCCATCCACATCTGTGAATTTGTCACATCCATCTCCATTATTATGACTTCCTCCCCTTCCTCCTCCTCAGTAGCTGATCTGCCTGTTAACCTTTATCATACGGACATTTAATTCAGTCTTCATGCTCCGGGTACGGAATTTTTTCCGCAACGGCCCTTTAAATATTGCGCATGTTTGACAATAAGCGTTTATATCTTGTGAACCAAAGATGATGAAATAATGAAATAATCTGCATTGTGTTGCGAATAAATCAGAGATTTTTGTGGAGTTGTGCCTTGGTGTGGTGGTGTCAGAAACATCATCTTACTTCTCTCTCTCTCTCTCTCTCTCTCTCTCTCTCTCTCTCTCTCTCTCTCTCTCTCTCTCACGCACGCACACGTGTGCGCGCGCTTGCACACGTGCTCGCGCGTGCACACGCACGCATGGGCACGCACACGTGCAAACACATGCGCACGCGCACACACGCACACATTACTTTTTCAAAACTTCACTAACAACATTTTTCTTCACACCACTCGCAGTCCACACACGACATTTTAGCTGCATCGCTGTCACAAACCGAGACTGACCAACCTTTGTTGAGTGCTGTTCCAGCCTACCAACTTGCGCCATCATTTCCAGTGTATCTTTCACAAGGAGGAATCGAGAATCTCTACATGATATTTTCTTAGTCCACCAAGGAAAGAGTAACTAAAGCAGAGATATTTTAGCAGTTCTCTTAAAAATGCATAAAATTCCATTGCCTAAATAAAAATGTATTTTTAAAATTATAATTTTTTTTTCCTTACATTTCCAGCTGAGGCCCCAATTTTACATAGGGAGATCCAGTTGAACAGCCTGAAATGTTTCAGGGATCTGCCTTGTTGTGGTAATCCACAAAGCATCTTCTATCACAACACAGAGCCACATCACACCTTTGGCATATCACTGAAATATTTCTGGTGACACCCTTGGCTGCACACACGACATCTTCTTCACGTGGCTGACGGAATATGCCAATGTTTCCTGCCACGTTCCTCAAATTAACGACTTGAGTGGCTGCAACAGGCGGTCTTTCAATTGGCCTTTGCACATTATGTTCATGTCCAGCCTGTGCCAATAAATTCCCCAGTAGGGTACCCCAAAAATTGCTATGCAAAATTTTCTTACCCCGTAATGAGGAAAAAAAGAAAGTAGCTATCCAGAATGGCCAGGTCAAACAGATGGAAGAAGAGTTTCTTTGTCCACTTCCATGTGCAACAGTTGATAGAATAAGAATATGCCAATCTGTCTCCCTTATCTACATAGCCCATATGGCAGTTATAATCTTCCACAATTTGTGGCTTTATGGCCTTCCCATTATTATCACAGAAATTACCCTCTGCTGGTGCGTCGTGGATGTTTGTCAAGATACGTACGTTGCGTTTGTCCCTCCACAGTATTGCTGTCTAGTCACCCCTAGTCAATACCTGAAGGTCACCCCTAGTCCGTACCTGAAGGTCACCCCGTTGGAGTGTCATTCTCTTTGGGCCTAAGTCATGTGGCATGCCCTTTCTGTTGGGTCGGACAGTGCCACAACAGTAAATTTTTTTTCATGACCAAGTCATTGAACAAGTCTGGGGAGGAGAAGTAATTGTCCATATATGGTTTGTGGCCACGTCCTTGTATTTTCTTTGTCAATTTGGACACTGTGGCGTGAGTTGCAGTCAGGTGTTGTGCAGTGCGCTGTCTGTCTCTGCCCAAATAAACTGTCATATCATAACTGTATAGAGTCTTGTCACACAGTTTGTAAATTTTGATGCCAAAATGTTTGTGTTTCTTGGGTATATACTGTCTGAAAATGACCGTTCCTTTGTACTTAACAGTGACTTCGTCTACGGCCAGATGTTCAGAAGGGCTCTAAAATTTAGAAAATTTCTCGTTTAGAATTTCAAACAGATGTCTCATCTTCCATAACCGGTCAGAATTTTTGTCCGTCACGTCAAGCTTATTCTTGTTGTCTGTGAAGTGTAGAAAGCAAAAGATGTGAAAGAATCTGTCCCGTTTCATAGTGTTGCCGTAGAAAGTTGAGTGGTAATTGTAAGCCCTTGACCAGTAGTTTGTCAGTTTGTCCTGTATGCAATGTCCCATTTGTATTGTTATTGCAAGAAGCAAGCATTTTGGCCTCTGTCACGTCAGGTAGGGGCAAAGGTCCCTCGTCAAGTCTCTCAAGGTGGTCATGGTAATATCTGTTAGTCTCCACCACCAGCAGTCTTATAATTTCCGCAAAATACAACAGGAAAACGCTAAGTGGACTGGAGCTGTTGTTTAAATGTGGTGCTTCACTGTTTCTTTTCCCCCTGGGGCCCCCTGTAAAAGTGTGTACTACACCTCTCTGAGGGCCAGAGGGCCGTGTCCACTCTTGACCTGATCCACTCTGAAAACCATCAGAGGCACTTGTTGAGATTGAACTGCTGGACGCTTGACCACTGGATGTTGGGCAGTCTGGTTGCAGGTGTGACACCCCTGGCTTGTCTTGGAAACCTCCCTCGTCCTCAGACATGCTATCACTTGAGGTCGCTTTGTCTTCACTTTCACTGTCCCAAACCAGTTCAGAAATCTGGTTTGGGGACAGGAACCTACGTTTCTTTGAAGCTCCACTCATGACTGCTGACAAACAAATATTCAGTCCAGCCAAGAGGTAACACAGTGAAATGCCATATCATTTCAGCTGTATTATTGCTCTACTATTTACAGACCAGTCTGTTTATTTCCATATATCAAACTCAGATGAAATTATAATCCAGTGGAGTTTTGCCAACAGGGCTTATCAATTTCATTATAAGTTATGGGAATATCATGACCTCACGTGCAGCCAGTAATTACTTATATTTATTTGTGTGGGCGAATTTGTGCATCCTGTTCATTTTATTTTTGAAACCATCCTTATGGAATTGAGCAGAAACTGAACTGAAATTTAACACAGGTATTAAAGACAATATACCATTTTCATTTTGTCATATACAGACAGTTGGTGCTTAGTCTCTTTTAGTCTTAATATATCCTGCTACTGACACACAAAGTATTGTCAACAGGATCATGAACAGTCTACTAATATATCAGTTATTAAATGACATAGTACTTTGCGGGGGG
>Ga0268261_10001984_pt1 | contig 14518 bp, 5 predicted proteins | sample TergutNc150P1_FD_190353 | JGI IMG/M metagenome (GOLD analysis project Ga0268261, IMG submission 190353) | Nasutitermes corniger P1 segment gut microbial community from laboratory colony in Florida, USA - Nc150 P1 (SPAdes) (version 2) | ecosystem: Host-associated > Arthropoda: Insects > Digestive... | reverse complement strand
GGGGGGGGGGGGGTAGAGGTGTATAAGGGTTTTGGTATTGAAACCTAAGGGGAAGAGGCCACTTGGAAGACCCAGGATTAGGTGGGAGGATAGTATTAAGATGGATTTCCAGGAAGCGGGATGTAAGGGCAGGGACTGGATGGATCTGGCTCAGGATAGGGAGAGGTGGCGGGCACTTGTGCACGCTGCATTGAATCTTCGGGTTCCATAAAACGAGGGCAATTTCTTGACTAGCTGAGAACCGGTTAGCTTCTCAAGAAGGACTCTGCACCATTGAGTAAGTAAGTAATTAAGTAATCCTCATATCATCTTGTGTATTAACACCTGTTTTCCTGGACTTCAATGTTGTAGGCTTTACAGTCAAACGTAACGTAGAAAAATGAATATCCCTCAGTCTGTACAAGTCACATCAACATAACAGACCGTATTATGGGCCCATGTTACCCAGGGATGTAGACTATTAAGGCGTGAAACTATGTAGACTCTCAAAACAAAATGGCTTGACTCATATTTGATGTTGCACATTCCGGGATAGGACACTGTGACATATTCCTGTACTTGTCTTAATTCTTCCCACGCAAGGGACGCGGTTACATTTCAAAATATGCCTTTCGCATGGTTACTGAGTTTGTATTGCTCCTGTTTCCTGTGCTGGAGTGGTCTGCTTCGAGTCTCTGTACAGTAACAGGTTATAATGAAAGTTTAGTTTGTTTTACTTATTAAGTTCAGGTCGTTGTAGCGATTTTAAGGCCACCACCGCTTCCTTTCATATACTTATTGTAACAGCCCTTCTCCCGAATCGCCCTATAACTCACGTAGCTGAAACAGCGTAGTTAAATAACCCAGGTTTAATTGTCAAGGCACAGACCTATAAGTGAAAGGTCAGTCCAGCTTCGTTTCTATCCGTCATTCAATTTGAATGAGCATAAGTCAAGCGGCGAAGTGACTTTTATTCGAGGTGGATGCAGTTCAAATCTTAGTCTGGGCACATTCTACTGTAATGACATTAAGTAAAATTCACCCTACAACTTATCACGAAGGCACATAACGGGTAGTAGAGGTATATGCCTTGAAGTTTTCACTGCAACAAAACTTGGTAAGTCTTTTTGGGCAGACAGGCACGTCAGATCTATAATAAAAGGTAATATGAATTTTAATTTATCTGACGCTCCTCTCTGCCCGAGTAAACTTTATCGGGAGTAGAGGTATTCTTCTACCTCGACGTTAGAAGAGGATGGGTGGTAACCTTTAGGCTCCGATATCCATTTTATAGGAGGCTGCGTGGGCCTTCAGCCCGTCTGGACGGAAAACCTCGCCCCCACCGGGGTTGGAAACCCAGGACCGCCCAGCCCGTAGCGAGTCGCTACACCAATTACAGTACCCTGGCCGCCATTGTAGTAGTGCAGTGGGAAGTTATACAGATGTTTGCATTTAGCGTGTAAAGAGAATGTCACGGCCTGGTAGTCCGTAGCAACAGTAAATACCTTCCTACTTGTCACTGACCGGAAAAATGAAGACCCAGAAATTAAGCGTTAATATAAGTGTAAATCCGGGAAACGCTATTCGAGTGTTCGCCTCAGGCGGGTTGGGAAATTACATGGAGGCAGCGAAGATGCGGAAACTGTAACAAGCTGACAAAAATAGAGAACATCTTTCTTGTATTTAGTATGTTCCATATCCGTGCATTACTTGAACATTTAAATTTATGTAGTAGACCGAAAAATGCACACAAGTAAAAAGTGGTAAAATTGTTTTCAACAACTTGAAGTTTGTCGGCTTTGAACCATCTACGTGGTATAATCCGACTTTTTACGACCATAGGAAGAACCTAAGACATTCACTATAACATTAAGCGTCCTTAATTGTACATTGTGGCAGTGTGCTGTATTTCGTCAGTGTTCTTGTAAAGGTATCCTGATGATGGTCACACTAGCGACGGAAATATGTAGGTAATAAATAGTATAAGATAAAGAATATTTTACCAGTATGCATTTATTGGTCTACTACATTAATTTAAAAATATTTCTTCTTTCAATATTTCTAATAGAGTCGAACCCGCTTATAACGACATCGGTTAATGAGGCACCTCGTGTATAGTGTCAGACATTCTGTGGTACCAATGAAGTATCGCTGTTAAGCATAATATTATATTCCTCGGTTAGAACAACATTTATTTATAACGAAACAGAATAGTCATTTCCATGGCTTTTTAACCGAGCTCGACTATCAGCAGCGTTGAAGTAATGTTCGGAGAAATCGACGGTGGTATGTGGGAAGCTACCAAGCCTGTAGGGTAATTAGTAAGATTTAGAAATTGTTTAAGAATTTAATTGTGGGTCTTTTTATAGCCAGGAAACTAGATTTTGCCTTAAGATCTCATTTCTTATCAAAGTTTTTTATTCACCAACTGATGCACAAGTGAATTGTCTTAAAAAGAATTTTAAAATTTACATTAAAATTAACATTAAAACAGCTCGGACATATTTTGGTGCATTCGCACCATCATCAGGGAGCGCATTATTATGCTTGCTAAAGTTATAGTTCTTAAAATAGCCAATTAATATTCATCTGTGTGATGATGTGGTTGCGTATATTAGTGGGTCGTTTGGTGTGACCCGTGATGAAGAGTGTTTATCAAGTGTTGACTGAGATTTGCCTTGACACATTTTGTTTATACTTTGTGACCAAAGACATGCATCGGTAAAATTGTCGTGTTTAGAGTTTATAACTATAATCATAATTACCTGCTATCGTTACCCGTTGTGAGCAAGCAGAAACTCCCCACATCACCATATATAATTTCTGCGGGACGCATATTAATGTTATTCTCCCACCTTTACCTACGTCTTTTAAGTTGTCTGTTACTTTTGGGTTGATAAAATTGTATATATCTAACAAAACTCAAAGATCAGTTTAAACTAAATTCTAATTTATATTCAGAATTATTCAGTTACATTTTTCGAACTCAATACTGAACTTCATTAGGCTTTTGCATGCGAACTGCACACAAGAGTGCAAACTGTATACACTGTGTTATACAGTTGATTGTGATATTTCACAATTTTCAATCTTTTGCTTCTGAATTACTTATTTTTTTTTAACATTATAGTGGTTGTTGTTTTCGTTATTGTTGTTATGTATCCTTCTTTCCTATCTAATAACGATGTTAGAAACCAGTTCTAGTAACGGCATGATCCTAGTGACATAGCGATAATGTGTACGGTAATTTACGCGTGCGAGTTGTATGGAGTCTTGAAGTAGTTTCTTAGGATACCCGATAATAAGTTTCCGATTTTTGTGTTGCAGATCCTTTCAATTATCTAACAAGTAATTTCTTACCTGTTGGAGTTAAATTTTCTTTAATAGCCAGATTTATTTCTATGTATATTCCTCCTTTTCGCCCACCTTTGTGTTCTAAGCACTCGCTGAACCATTTCATTCTTCTTTATTTGATTCCGTCAGTAACATTACAACCGATTTCAGTGGCCGCGCAGGCTAAGGCATGGGTCTGCGGCCTCCCGCTTGCCGCAATAGCGGCTTTGAATCCCACCGGGCACATGGAAATGTCTTTTGTGAGTGTCGTTTGTTGTTAGGTAGAGGAGTCTAGGGCGGGCCTATTCTTCTTGCAGAGGAGTGCGTGTGAGTGTGTGTGTCATTGAGTGTGATCAAGCACAACCACAACACCAACAGTGAAGAAGCAGAAAGAGGTCAGACTAAGAAAGAAAGAAAGAAAGAAAGAAAGAAAGAAAGAAAAAAAGAAAGAAAGAGACAAAGAAAGAAAGAAAGAAAGCAAGAAAGAAAGAAAGAAAGAAAGAAAGAAAGAAAGAAAGAAAGAAAGAAAGAATAACATCGCGCGAATACTTACAAATATGAAGCTCCTCATTAAGTATTTTTTAATTTCCTCTAAGATAAAAAAAAATATTCTGCCTAAAAAATAAATTCGATTGATATTTCACGGAACGTGATGACGTGAAAACTCTTGGGGTTCGTTTGCTTTTATGCCGTGCATCAGAAGGCATACAAAGCTCCTGTGCTACTAACATACTACTCGACAGTAAATAGTTCGTGCGGCAGTAAATTATGCGCTGCTGTGCCCGTTTCCAATATGACATGAGGGTGTCCCAAGTTCGCTATTTCATACAAATTCCCATGTAACCACTAGATATAATAACTGAGCGGCCCGAGGGTGTATAATATTATCTCAAAGAGAAATTCTGTGTTATGCTGTCCATGATGTGTTCAAACTGTATCGTCCATACATAAGGAATATAATCAGAAAAACTTACTGTGTATGCCTCTTTTAACACTGAAGCAAATCACACATGTAATGTATGCATTTTTTTACATTTTGTGTTGTTTGGAGATATGAGCTAGATGAGAATGGTTTTAACAAATACAGCTGAATAGAAGCTTGTTTGTTCTCTCTTTGTATCGTTAGGCGAGTGAAGATTCCAAAGGCAGTAACGAAATAAATCGTATTTAATCACTTTGATTTGACTTTGCGAATCTCGAGTGGATCCTGTTGTTTGAAATGAACTCGTTACTGCGGAATAATTTGAATCTGGATGGTACGCTACAGTGCACTGATTCGGGAGAGATGGCTGAAGCTTAACAGGCCCCAATACGATTGTGTTTATTTCGCAAGCTGGTTGATTTCCCAGATATAAACAACAGTGATTAAGCAAGAATTGGGCATTAATATTTGAATGATGTACCTTTATAAAAACAAATAATGATGAAAGCAGTTACTGGGAAAATTGGCTTATCTGCGAGCTAAATGTGTATAAAAGTATGCAGCGTGGCATGTGTAAACAGGGACGAAAATTTTGTGTTTTTCCTTGGCACGGTGATGTTGAAGCAAATGGACCAGTTATGTAACGTTTTCTACGTTTGTTTCCTAAGCCATCACGGATTAGATGCTCTAATTTTGCAATAAGTTAAGTTTTAAGATACTTCTGAAACTTCTTAGATGTGCATTCAGCCGCCTGGAAGATCTGTAATTGTCCTGAGCAGATACCCGAAGGCATTCCTGCCTGCTGTGAACAATTTCCCGTCAAAACTTACCTTCTGTTCTTACATGTTCCTGTACTTCTTATTCTTTGTGGACTGCTAATTTATTTGTTGTTGTGATCAACTGACAGTTGACAACTGGAGTGTCAAAACTGACGTGTTTTCATGGAATTGTATTTCAAATATGACCCCATTTGTATCAGAAATAATCTGTTTTTTTGTTGTTTACGTCTGGTGACCTGAATATGAGTCTGCGTCTGTTCCTTGTAATCGAGTCGTGTCTGTACCTCTGTGTACTGATGTTGATATACAGAAGTACTCTTTTATGGTTAAGGCAATGAATATTTTTTATTGTATTGACCTGGAGATGGACTCAAGGGATAATGTTTTATCGTTATAACGAAATACTATTATATTCGTTTTCGGGATATGCGGTGGCGCAGTTAAATGAGGCACTGCGCTACAAACGGGAAGGTAGCAGGTTTGATTCCCAATGGGGTCCTTGGAATTATTCATTGACTTCATCCTCTAATTCAAACTCTGACAGAAATGAGTACCTGGGGTATCTGTTGGGGTAAAGGTGGCCGGTGGGTAGGGCTGACAACCTTATCACCTTCATGTGCAGAGTGTCTAGAAGTTTCTGGGATCCTCAACCTCCTGGATTCCTAAGGGCCAGTCCAGGTCTCTATTGGGATGACTTTACCCCTCGGTCTTTTTCACAAAATAGTCTCTAAATTTTAGCTTTCGAATCGAGGTAAATTTTTGTAAAATGTTCTCCTGATTAAATATGAACCTTCTTATACTTTGACTTGACGTTGTGTTTGTAGTTTTTTTCACATAATTGTAGTCCAAGTAGGAGCTTGAAACTTGTAATGATAAATAAACATGAGTTACAACGAGTGTCGTTTGTGGTCTGACGCCGTGTCATCCTCACAGCGCAGTAGCGGGTGGCACATTGCTCCGGAATATTTGGCCCTTCTACCGCAATACAAAGCGCCATATTCCGATGACCCCAATGTTAACACTGATATCCATCAGAACTTCGAATCTCAATGAGGAATGTGATAAGTGTTTAAGAGAAAAATGGTATATTTGACAGGTGTAGCATTAATTAAAAGATGATTAGGATACAGAACAGAATATATAGGAACACGATTCTCTACATTCATGCTACGAGTGGAATTTGAAGCAGCAGTCGCAGTGCAGTCATGAAAATTTTCCGGGCGTAACGTGACATATTTTGGTAATCCACACTAAGAATTTCAAGATCATTAGCAACTACGGTAATGAACGTGTGGGAATAGAGCTGAGTAAACGAGTGCTCTCAGTTGTAACATAGACATTAGAAACTACGAACAGAGATGCTGATCGACATGAACGCTAAGAAGGGAAGTTTAAGATAAATAAGTAAAATTCGATCGATAAACGAAAGCATCACATAAAAAAAACAGGGGCCCACGTAAGTGTCACAAAACCTGACAGGCTGTCAGGATAACATGGGAAAGGCCACCTTAAGGGAGAAGAAAAGACAGACACTTAAGAAAGGCGGTCAGACTGATGCAAGAAGACAAGGACAATAGAAAGAAAAAATAAAAGACGGAAAAATAAATTTATCCATAATTGCATTACAACAAAGTTTGCAAAAATATAGTTTGTAATGTTTAAATATACCTTTACGTTAAAATTTAATTTTGCTAATCCTGTGTATCTGAGAGTTTACCGAACTTAGTCCTTCAGCTAGTTAAGAAATTTGCCCTTTTTTTTTGGTGTAGAATCGAAAACTTTATTAGCACTTTCCCTTTAGCCCACTACTAGCCCATACCTTGGGCCATATAAAGCCACTCTACACCTTTAGTCACTATTTGCTTCAGATCCTTTTACCACATGATTACCTTCCTGAAAGTAAAAGTGCCTTATGGATGCACAACGCTGTCTCTGACTGTGGGTTTCACCATTTCAACTTTTTAAAGAGGTGACCGCATTCCACGAATTTTCGTATGCACGTTATTTTAATTTGTTGTCACCCCAACGTCTTTCTAGTTTTGTACAACCAGTAATAACGCTTTGACGGTAGCGGGAATTTAAGATACAAAGCAATGCTTAACTTAGGCTTCTAGAACTGTACATAGCAATAGTAGTTCGAAATATTTGCAATTTAATTTCAGACAAATTTCCCGTTAAATAATAACATGGAGGTCGTGTGAATTTTTTTTTGCAATGCCTAGTAACAAATAACATCACGAACGTTAGCAACTTCATGTAGGCAGTATCGCTTAATAAAAATAAAAAAATAGCGGTATCGTTTGTATGTCAACGATTATAAAAGCGTCGAGGAAGAGACTATTTTAAGTTTCATTCAGTACATTTAACTTACAAAAATTCAATCTCCTATGGAGCATAAACTGTCAAGAAACTGCATAAGAAATCCGTGTACTTTCTACCTCTCACTGATCCTCATTATAACGTAAAACCGGGAAGTCATATATATATATATATATATATATATATATATATATATATATATATATACAGGTTGACCGCCGTATCTGCGGTTCGCCGCAGCCCGAAAAAATGGAAAATTAAAGAAATTAACGGTTCACGAGTTTAAAAATGCGTGCCAAGCGAGAACGGGCCGTAAATCCAGCAGTCCAAAAGCGCCCAATACTTAACTCATCTTCCTTTGTTCCCGTACCCACGCTTCCCCGCAAAACTTGCCACCATTCTGCTTCTAGCGTTCTCGCTGTTCGAATTAGTTGCCGCATTATCGCAGTGTTTATGTTCGGAAAGCAAAAAGAAGAATGGAGAAGCTTGTGAATACCCACAATAGGCTAAGATGTTTTTAACAAATAAATTTTTCTTATTACAGTTTGTGTACAAGTACGTAGTATGATTTTCGTTGTAAAATGTGTAACAGTAACACGTTTTTTTCATTGCTTGTGCAGCTCTTTGATGGAAAAGAAAGATTTGTATTGTTCTGTTATCCCTTGAAACTGTGCATGATACTGTACAGTACAGGTACTGTATTTTTTTATTGCTCAATCGTCTCTTGAGGATTAGGCTAAAACGACAGAATCCCTTACTTTCATACGTACGAGAGAGAGAGAGAGAGAGAGAAAGTACACTGCAAATGTACAATGTAGTGTACAGTACACTTTTATTATTACTTTCTTTAATGATGACAATGTCTTACTGTGCGTAATTTATCAATTAAACTTGATTATATTTATGCATGTTGCCGGTCCCAGTGGGCGCGCGGTCTAAGGCGTAGGTCTGCGGCCGCTCGCCTGCTGAGATCGTGGGTTCGAATCCCACCGGGGGCATGATGTTTGTCTGTTGTGAGTGTGTTGTGTTGTCAGGTAGAGGTCTCTGCGACGAACTGATCACTCGTCCAGAGGAGTCCTACCGACTGTGGTGCGTAGTTGTGTGTGATCTAGAAAAAACCTCAAGAATGAGGAGGCCATGACCCGCGTTGGGTCGCAGCGCCACAAAAAAATATATTTATGCATGTTACACGAATATCACGTTATATGCCGTTATATATGGCGTTCGGTTATATCCGCGGTTTTCCGTAACCGCGGTAGGTCTTGGAACGTATTACCCGTGGTTACGGTGGTCCACCTGTGTATATATATATATATATATATATGAGTCTGCAAGAACTTTGTTACATATCCATCATAATTCTTCTACTAATGGATCTACATCCTATATTTATACAAATAACAATAGTCCGGAACCTATCATATAAAGCCGGTGACGTGCACTATGCAAGTATATAATTGTATTCTTAATAAATATATTAAGAATTTTTATAGTTGACGTAGGACATATTTCCTTTTATTTTTCGAAATAACTTGATTTGGTGCCTTAAATAACCATTTTAAAGCTGTTTTATACCAAAATTATTATTTTTATCACGTCTTTGGGGTCTTTGTGTTTTTGCACTATTTTTTACTCTTTTGACCTTGAATTTTTGGCATAATTTTTAATGTATCCTAATGTTAATTGCATATCCCCCGCTTAACGACTTTTAGTTTCTATATGTATTCAGTATCTTGCATTATTATGGCCTGATGCTGGCCCAGGCTTGGGCCGAAACTAGTAGCCGCTTAAGAAACGTATCCATAAAAGTGTGTTGGTTTTGATTGGAGATTTTTTTAGATCTTTATAAGCATATAGGTAACAAATTCTTCTTAGAATAGAATAAAAAACAACAATAATAGTAATAATTCTGTAGGATAGGAAATTGTAAAATAATAAAACAGGGTTATGAACTATGCTCGGAATTCGTTGTGATATTATTCTTCTGTTTGTACCGTCACCTTCTTAGAGGTATTTATGGGACCAGGTAACTTCATGGATAATCTGTCTGACAACATGAACAGCTGCAGTTGGCAAGGCATGGTCGCTGCTAAGCTAACCTCCGAGCGACCAGGTAGCGTTGTACGTACGTATATAAAAAACACTCACAGCTACAGTCATTGTGATTGTTACTCGTTAACTTATTTTCGTTATATAGTTAGGTTCCGTAACTATCATTATACTAAGTTAGACACTCAAATTTGTGAAAAGTGCACGATGAAATCTAATGTAATATTTGACACAATAATTCAAAGAAACACCAGCAGAAGGCACTCACTGCTCTAGTGTCCTATACTTGCCTTGACCTTGTTCAGCTACAAGCTGCAACGCAGTACGCGCACACGTATACGCCGAACCTGCCAATACACCGAAAAAACTGTAAGTAATCATAAATGATCACACCGATTCGCTGTTCATATTTTTGTTACAAATTAAACTAAACAACTAAAACTATACAAATAGTGACCTTTTCAGAATGGTTGCAACTTTGGTACATACAAACTACGGTACACACCGATGTAAATAAGACATCCATCGACACAAATAAAATAAACGTGGAGCAGAGATAAAGAAATATCTAGATTTACCATCTGGAACTCAGCTTATGCGAAAAATTCACGAACCCCTGCTTGACATTATTTGCAACAACTTGCGATTCAAGAAAAAAATACATATATATATTTTAATAACATAACGTAATCCAAATTAATAGAAAAGCTTTTAAATGAATAATATATGTTAATTTTAATATCGTTTCAGCTTCCAATAATTTACTTATTATTAAAAAAACTTTAATACATCAAGGCTGAAACACCGTTTATCTTACACCGTTTTAATATATTTTAATACATTTGTGAGTCTTATGGGGTCCCATATTACATGAAAGGTATTTGCACTGCATGTGCCTTATTTTAAATTTTGTAAAGATGGCCTGATAATGGTCAAGTGACCGAAACATGTCGTCATCAAGATAAAGTAAAATAATATACTGTGTTTGACGTTGTAATAAACACAACGGGATGTCCTCTACAAAAAATTAAAATAGACTAATAAGTAATTTGAACAGTACTTTCTCTGCTCTTCGTGCTTCAGAACCAAACTTTGAATACCATATTTACTTCTGTTCTGTCCCATAGTGTATACGCGCTGTTTCTGTCTGTTAGCCATATTAACTTGATCACCATACGAATATTAGGTGACGAGAGTAGTATCATTGTTTCTTATGAGAAGAATTTAATCCTCTGAAATGCAATATGGTGTAAACAAATGTAAACCGATTAACACATGTCAGTCCATAACAACATAAAATGATTAGGTTGCTTCATCTTCCTACACATGCGGTATAAGCTGGGAAACTTAACAATAACTATGTTCATCCGAAAATTTGCTCTTTATATTGAATCACGCCATAAAACTCACATTTAAAAACAGTAGATTATCTGCACACATTTATAGAATACGTACTCTTGTCAACGTATCTACGTCATCGGTTACTCAAAAACATTGCAAGTCTTGGTATCCGTGAGTAATCTGTCTGTTCCAGACGGTTTTTGGTATTTAGAAACACACAGGAACTTTGTAAGTTTATCAGACTACAACTTCACTTTTCAGATTACGATGTATGACTGAGGTTTAGACACGCATCCCTTATTCCTGTAAAAGGGAGTCGTAAAAGTACAATATGATATGTACCGTATATCGCCGTATGTAGTGTATATGTGTAACCTGCAACTTCTTTACTACGAGATACATTTGGAACCTTGACAAAGTTAATTTGCTGAAATGGGCCTATTGACCTCAATATTTTGTCTGGTTCTTCGAATATAACAACTTTTGTTGGCATGTTCCAGTTTTGGTAAAATTTGGTCCATAACAGTGGATAATTTGAGTATCTCGAATGACTCGAAAGTAATGTGTCGGATCCAAAATATAGAGGTCAGGCACTGCAGAGAGAGATGAAGCGTGTATTTTTATCCACTGCACATTAGTATTACTGTATCATAGGCTCTTATACATATTCAAACTTGGAGATTATAGTTTACTGGGCTGTGGACTTACAGTCAGGCGCCTTTATACGGGACTGCGTAATAAAATTCTGCAATAGACTACTCCTTAAGATTCACCATCCTAAGAACTTAAAATCTTGCTTTTTAGAATATGTAGTGTTTGTACCTTCTCGTACGTTTCTATAGGTATGTGACCAGGCTGTACCTAGTTTTGTAATTACGTAGTGCGACGTTAAACACTAAGCTGTAATACTGCCGGAGGTTGTTTCAGAGCTGAGTGACCATTACATCTTTATCCCCTGCAATCCCATCATCAAACTTCGTGCGGATAGCTCAGCTTGCACTACTGTAAACATTGCATCCAGATTAATATATTAAACAGAGTAATCGGATAAATATACGGTACTTGGTTGATCGGAAGAACGGGTTTTACTTCGGACTAAACCGATAATAAATCAATTTCCTGCCTGTAAGGTGGTTTTAGTTATTAGGCGATTTTGATATTACCTTCTGAACAGAATTTTCGTAAGTATTATTTCACGCTTTAGTCGATCTGGCATTAAAATGTCGAATTGTTAGAAAGTGTATTCTAATATATTCAGTGTTATTTTGTTTTACTCAGCTGTTATAAATCACACCTCCTGGTCTTTTCTTAATTATAATTAATTTTGAAGAAGAGAATTCTGCTCAGACATTTTGTAAGACTAATTGAATGTGTAGTGGTCCCATTCAACTGAAGAAGACAACTCATCTACCCCAAAAGTAAAACTTCAACCCGCTAACCCAGAGTTGCAAGATCTCAGTCTATGACGCTTTCTATTATCGTGTGATTTTAACAGATCCAAAAGGATTAAAAACGGCAGTACAACGCAGTAAAACATAGCAGCAAAGAAGAGTGTAGCATATTTCACAGTATCCGGTAATAAAACCTATCTATACCTTAAAAAATACTTTGAAGGGAGTCTTTTGTCTAAAGGAGCATTTTTATTATCTCGTGAAAACAGAGTAAAAATCATGTGAGTTTGTTGCTGGTAAATAGAAATCATTAAGTCGAAAAAAATTATAATATGAAATATGTTCCGCTAAAGTACTTACCGTGTTTAATTAATATATTTTTGTTTTGAGCTGCACTCTTGGATTTATTTTACAAGAAAAATTTCCTTCTGCAAATACGATAGTTTAAAATCGAATATAATAAAAATAAGTACAGAATATTTCAATTACTTACAAACTTAGAAACACAGTAAAAAAGAAACGAAATAATAGAGAATGGCAGAAAATAGAAAACACGCACTTGAATTAACAGATAAATACACAGAAGGTGACTGTTTTCTGGGACTTAATTCGGTGTCAAATGACAGCTAGTTTTCGATACAGGAGTTCCAATATTGACAGTTCTTCTGCTCCTTCATCCTTTTTTAAGGACAGTAATTACATTTATGGATAAAATATTTGTGGATGTATTCAGTATTTGCGGGATTTCGGGCTCTGATAACCGGTATTGTTGAAGGGTCAAGGAGAGTGATGATTTCCTTATCAAGATCCAACTTCAACATGAAGATTACGGTACTGAAATTCTTCGAAAGTTCGGAAAAAATTTATCCAGCGACACAAAGTTAATACCCTAAAAGGCTTGAATATCTAGTATGTGAAAATTCTAACTCTCCATTGTTTATAAAGTCTGCCAACAAATTTTCAGGCACAACCGTTTTGTTGAAGTGCAGTTTGTTCCAAGTGAGTTCAGTGACTCTCAGTGCAAATAGTAGCCAAGAAACGTAAGGTATTTAGTATTAAACTGTGTATGTGGATTCCAAATCATTCTGTATGATTTACGTCCTTCTTATATCAGTCATCGCCAGTGTTTCTCGTTGTTGACACAGACAAACTGTGTTCACTTCAGCCGAGACTTAAACAGACTTAACAGGCTGGTCGAATCTGCTTCGAGTCTGGCTTACATTCCTCACAATTCTCATCTTTAATACAAGAATTTTCTTTTTCTGATTGCGCAAGCGAAATTCTTTTCAGCATTTGTTCAGTGGTGGAAGAGGAAAGAAGACAGCGCTGGTCACGCATAAACTGAAGAGCCAAGGTAAATAACAGATCCGGAATTGAGGACATTGAATGATGCACAAGCACGCTCGCAAGCACGCACGCACGCACGCGCGCACACACACACACACACACACAAACACACACACAAATACAGGAAGAAAGAGGTTGCTAGTAGGAATTGTCTATTCTGGTCCTGCTATGCTTGCTGAAAAAACTACATTTACATTATGGGAAAAAAGCTTTCTATGATATACTTACAGAACTACATAAATAAATACATACATACATACGTAAACATATTACATGCATTAATACCGTACGTACGTACATACATACATACGTATGTACGTAGATACATACATACGCACATACATACATACATGCATACATACACACATACATACATTACATACATACATACACATATATATATATATACATACATATATACATACATACATACATACATACATACATACATGCATGCATGCATACGTACGTACGTATATACATACATACATACATACGCACATACATACATACGTATGTGCGTAGATACATACATACGCACATACATACATGCATACATACACACATACATACATTACATACATAGATATATATATATATACATATATACATACATACATACATACATGCATGCATGCATGCATACGTACGTACGTACGTATATACATACATACATACATACATACATACGCACATACGTACATACGCACATACATACATACATACATACATACATACATACATACATACATACATACATACATACATACACCCATACACACATACACACATACATACATACATACATACATACATACATACATACATACATACATACATACATACATACATACATACATACATACGTACGTACGTACATACGTACATACGTACATACATACATACATACATACATACATACATACATACATACATACATACGTACGTACATACGTACGTACATACATACATACATACATACATACATACATACATACATACATACATACATACATACATACATACATACATACATACATACATACATACATACATAC
>Ga0268261_10001983_pt1 | contig 14521 bp, 8 predicted proteins | sample TergutNc150P1_FD_190353 | JGI IMG/M metagenome (GOLD analysis project Ga0268261, IMG submission 190353) | Nasutitermes corniger P1 segment gut microbial community from laboratory colony in Florida, USA - Nc150 P1 (SPAdes) (version 2) | ecosystem: Host-associated > Arthropoda: Insects > Digestive... | reverse complement strand
CCCTACAAGTCCCGAATTTGTAACATTCGTCTAATGCGTCACCTTCAATAAAGATACCACGCACCAGCTGGATCAGAGTACACGCCGGTACTCATGCCTTTCCGTACCGTCACAAAAAAGCAGTGGGAGTAAAGAATAAAAACTATACTACCGTCTCTCAAATACATACTAAGCAATGTCAAATCTGATAATTCAAACTCACTTGCATCTTGTTAAGTACACCTGTGGGTTGTGTAAACAATGTAAAAATGAATAAACCGCGGTAAAATTTCTATAATATACAGGGAAGAAAAAAAGGAGAATGTTTTACAAGCACACAGATTAGATTTACATTTTACTTTTAAAAATGCACCGTGGTGGTAAATAAATTACATTCTGGTCAGTAACAACAAACACTGGCTCTCGTTCACACGCTAAGGAATACAGAAACTGCTTGCATTGAAAGTGACTAGTATAATCATTCCATCCATTAACTTACACTAAAACCATTAATTCGATTTACCATTCAGTTAGAATCTTACCTCGTTTGCATATAACGCGTTTCATTACCTCACTATTTCAGGCACGCAACCGATACACACATCTTCCAGCCACTGCCTAAGCCTACAATCGTTGAGATAGGCCTAACACTTTAGGTTGAGGTTAGGTAAGCAATCCTTATGTAATTACTGTTCGGTTGTGTCACATGGTACACCCAAAACAAAAATCCGTTGTTGATACCTGCGCATACGTGGTACATCAAAGAAATATACTATTTTACGTATCACCAGTACATGAAACAAATTATCTTCATTGCCGTATCACACATTTGACTCATTCCGGTATTACTTTGCTGACGTTTGATCGCCACGCCTAATAATCGTCATTTTTAAATCAAAAGTGACGGCCTTACCTAATGTCGCAAACGTGTTTTAAATGAAACGTAAACTTTGCAAAATCATACGTGAAACTCCTCAACAATATAAGCAACTAACTATTCATTGTACCGCGACTATTATGCCCTTATTTCATCCATTATTATTCCTTCGTAGAAACCTCTTCCATATTATTCTGTAACCCATTCGTTCAATAATTTATATAACTCTCCACTGTGCGGTATTGATTATTGAATTGGGAGTTCGTAACAGACAAGACTAGATGTGATGAGCAAACGTGAATAGTCATTACAATGACGCACAACATTAACCTATGTGTTGATAAATGTCTAAGTTTTTTTTTTTTTTTTGGGGGGGGGGGGCATCCTTACCATGTATGTTCATTTTTCTAGCTGTGCTTTTCTTAAACGCTACAACCAGTGCTGTTCCAAATATTTTTCCACTTACCCTTAACAAAATCGAAGATTAATATTACGTTATAATCTTTCTTTTCCTTAGATTTTCTGGTCTTGACAACAGTACTTAAAGTTGTACAATCAGTTGGGTTTTCCAGCATTTACAGCTAAAAATTGATATTACATAATAATTTACTGTGATGTAAAAATCAGACCCAAGGGAATGGGTCAGAAGTCAATTGTGTAAGATATGCTGAATGATGTGAAATGGAGTCCATTCAGAAGATAAGGCAGAGCTATTTTCAAACCGGGGGCCTTCAATTCTGATATATGATACATTCAATTTATATCCAAAATTATTTTAAAAATTCTCTGAATCAGCACAAACATAAATGTGTAAACAAATCACATATAAATGAAAGTCGGTGAACAGACCTTCATGGATGAAATCCCTTCATCAGTGTAATACAAGTAGGTTTGTGATTGTGGCAGCCCTAACACAGCAGGAAATATAGAGCACAAAAATTTGGCAGTAGTTTCAGGATGACATGGGATGTGCCATGCCAAATATGCTCAAAATCAAAGCAATGGCATCTGGCCAGGAATAACTGAAAAAGGGTTTGTAAGGCATATTTTGCTCCCATTATTACCATTGCCATTATGTTCTGTCACATGCATAAATAGGCTGAATAGACATTGAGTAAGTACTATTATCTCTGTGTAATAACAAATCTCCTTACCTCTCATTAACAAATGGTTCAATTGCAAACTGTTAATTCTGTGCATTGTCAATGGCTTGCAAATCCTTAATAGTACCAACAAATGCAAACTTCTACTATTACATATTTCACTCCTAATTAGCTCCTACATGTTTTGGCTTAACAACCATTATCAGGGATCTAACACCTATATTGCTAAAACTTACAGCAATAAAATAGACTTACAATGCTTATGCATATCAGAGGTACACCTTATAGTTGAAATTCACAGTGTTTACAAAGTTATCACATGAAAATATGTTGTTGGTTATAAAGTCTTATAAAATAAGGAAAAATAATGAACAATACCATTATTGTGTAACAATTTATAATCAACAACACATTATATTGTCACTTTATAACACTTTAAACACTGTAAATTTTAACTATAATCTGTGAATTTGAAATGTATAAGCTTTGTAAGACTACTTTATTGCCATAAGTTTTGGCAATATAGGTGTTAACTCCCTGATGGTGGCAGTTAAGCTGAAACATGTAGGAGATAACTAGGAGTGCAATACATAATAGTAGAATTGTGCAGTTGTTGGTACTGTAAGGATATGTAAATAGTTCATTGTTAATAAGCTGGACCTAACTCAGGAAGAGACAAACATAGTAACATTTCAAATTAAAAATTAACTAAAATATGCATTAATTACTGGATATACTGAAACCCCAAGGAGTTGGTAAATACACCTTCCCTTTGTTGACATCAATATTATGGCTGGTGCCAAACCCAGATATTCATGAGACATCTATTTAAGAAATGGCAATTTTATTTCTTCTATGTGAATACATATCTTCATTGGCGAAATTCACTGCGAATAATAGAGCCAGAATAGTGTAGTCATTATAGTGACTATGCTATAGGCTGGGCAATCTGGGGTTTGAAACCGAACAGGGACAACAGATTTATCTCTTCTGCAAAATGTCCATATCAGGTCCAGGGTCCAACCTGCCTCCTATCCAATGCGTACCAGGGGCTCTTACCCTAAAGTAAAATGGCTGGGGCATGAAGCTACCCATTCACCTGCAACTAGTGTGGAGGTTAAGAATGAGTGCAGCTATACCTCCATTCCCCCTACATGTCTTCATGGCATGTATAAGGACAACTTAACTTCTCCTGTGAACAACACACACCTTCATTCATGTTCAACTGTACACAGTGTTAACACAGAGTAAGTACAGTCTTCATAAAATGAATGCCACATGTTTTAAGAAAATCTTCGACAGCTTACCATCTAGTTGCAAAAGAACGATGAAGGGCAAGGATATTTTTAAAATACGATTGAACATACATACAAACACATTCCTTCTATGGAGCTGATGAATTTTTTGTTTTTAAAAAACTACTCAGTCCTTTAAACAGTACTTACGTATCATTAATCAATAGTAAAATCATCTATTGTAAATATATGTACAGGTGTGTGTGTGTGTGTGTGCGTGTGAGATAGATCAGTGGAATGGTTAAGTTTATACTTTGTATTGGACTATTTCACAAGCTTCCACCCTTATTCCACATCCTACAGTCACTCTGACCAAATTCTGGATCCATGGAATGTATATAACTATAAATAATAAAAAAGCGCGCGCACGCACGCACACACGCACACGCGCACACACACACGCGCGCACACACACACCAAAAAACATTTTTGTCAAGCTCCTAGCCCACTGAGAGAAATAATGTGTATACTCCTAAGGTCACTGCAGAGTTTCAGTACAGTGTAATCACTAAAAATGTGACAGTTTCAGAGTGATGTAACTGTTCAGTTAAAAGAGTGGAATTATGGACACTCTCCAACTGTAGCCTGTAACTCACAATTTGTATATGCAACTAATGAACAAAACTAATTAACTAATTCCATGGAGCAGAGCCCTTCTTGAGAAGCCACCAGGTCCTCAGCTAGTCAAGAAATTCCCCACACTTTATGAAACCTGAAGGTTCATTACTGCATTCACAAGCTCCCGCCACCTGTCCCTAACCTGAGCAACCAATGAATAAAATATGTCACTAATGGTTCATGTGGTACAGGAGTGGACAGGGCAGAACAATGTTTCTTAAAGTGGTATGTTTTTACTATCTAGTATTTAGTATTATTTAAATTAATACTTATTTCCAAATTTGTGTTTATTAAATTGTCATAAATATTTAACAAAACACCTGTACTGAACCAGGGTGTGACATGTGGTTAGTTTAAAGCACAGAAATTGTGAACAGTGACTCGGCCTAGTATTAGGAACATTCATGGTGCTTATGTTCTTTTCTGAATTACAATCCATTTCTCATTTGATTCTAATAATTCCTAACACTTCAGTTTCACAAACAAACAAAAAATCGGACTGCTCTCTTATTCTATAAAAAAAAAACTTCTTCTGTTTCTTGTAGAAGTGATGTATTTAATCTGTATGTAGTATTACATTATAATTATGGACAATTACTAACACCCAACATTATTTAACAATACACCCGGTGGCTGTTACAGCTAGTTATACAAAGAGGTTCATATATACACACATCTGACGCACTGAATTCATACCACCTGGTGCAAAGTTTGATAATGAAATCACAATCTGGTGCTCCGAAATGAAACTTGTAAAAATAATGCACTTCATCTGCAATGCCTCTCCCAATTCCTTGACTCACACTAAAAATACTCTCAGAAAGTAGGTCTTGCACAATAATACACATACATCCCCACACAAACAATACCATGTGACAATTTAAACAGTGCCTGTGCTGTGTAATGACGCAATAATTGAAATGAAACTGAAATCAAAATACCACTGTAAAAAAAAAAATGCTTCACATCTGTCAGCACATAGGTGATGGTGTCATTACTGGAAACATAAGAATTGGCTAACCAATTAAAAACTGCACAGTATGCGGCTAGTGATCATATACTTCTGCTGCTCTCAATTATAGTAAGTATTTCAACATTCACACAATCATAAATTGTACAAGCTCTAACATTATTCTACATCATCATCTCATTCACACATAACAATGGACTGAAACTATTTCTTGGTTTCACACTCACTTGCCTCCATTTAAATCATAACAAGTTTGTGCTATGAGAAACCACGTTACTGCTGATTCTCCACGATATTGAACCACGTTCGATTGCCATGTTCAGATGCAGGGATCCTGATCTGCACCAGGTGCACAGGGCCAGAATTAGTCTGCAGTGCCTGTGTCGGTGCTAGGGCAGCAATAGTAGTACCGTCTTGAGCCATAGCATGAGCCTCCTCAAATGTTGAACTTGCAGAAGAAAGCATGTGAGGGGTGGCTGGAACCACCAGGGTGTGACGTCCCTCCCCACCTCTCACATAATTTGAGGTGGTGGTGGTGATCTCCGCTACTGACCCTATATCAGCGTGGATGTTGGCTATTTCATTAGGATCAGCAAAATGTACTTGACCATCAATGATGAGATGTTCTACGGCCTCTTGTACCATATGTTGCTCATTACCATCCTTCAGATCTGAGTCGTCACTGCCAACGACAACAGTTTTCTCTGCATAACAGCGGTCGCTACCATCTTGCTGAATGATAACATGCTCCTTCAGTTCAGCAATGTACAGCTTTGTCTCTTCCTGGTGATGACCGGAATCATCTCCCACAATTGTCATCTCTACTTCTGCTGCTTCTGCCTCTGCCTCTGCTGCTGCTGCTGCCGCAGCCTCAGCAGCCAGGTCCTCATCTGAAGCGAGCCGTGGTTGATTTACCACAATGGTATCATTTAAGTGGCCTTGCGATTGCATGTGGTTGTAAAGAAGAGGTTTCCGCATGAACCCCATGCCACAAACGAGGCATTCATATGGTTTCTTGTCACTGTGCACAAAGCGATGTGCATTGCGATTGTCACGGCTGTTGAATGCCTTGCCACACACCTCACAGCGAAATGGTTTTTCACCTGTTTTAAAAAGAAAAAAATGATAGATCCATATTAGTTAATGTATTCATTGTAACAAGACATTCTGTCACATCAAGTAGTGGTATATTAATATCTGAAGAACAATAATTTTTACAACGTATTTTCATCCAAAAATGCAGACTGGATCTGTGCAAACGGAAGGCAATATTTAGACACAGCCTTATATTCAACAGAAAAGATTATATAGTCATCCTCAAAAACAGGGCTCTGTATAAAAATATGTACTCAGCACAACACAAGTACTTCATACCACTAAATGCTTCTTTGCTTTAATTCTTTTTATATAATGCATAATTAACCCTTTAAATGCCGAGTTAAATCACATCTGCCATCTGCTGGCGTTATTAGTAGCTCCCCATATTCTCCACATTAGCAGGATAAGGGTTAATGAGACCAAGCAAAAACTGGTTAAGGCTTTCAAATATGAGTTTTCCTTAGAACAAGAAAAACAAGTTCCTGGTTCTCAAAAGAGACATTACTGTACAGTCCAGAACAGCTCACACACATATTTTTTGATTACTGCATTGAACTATTCACTTACACAGTACTAGTATTACAGTTCTAACACCGATTGCAAACTTTAAAAAAGTTCCTAGAGCAAAATTATGGCAGAAAAAGGAAGCTATGTTCAAACAGTAAACTGTATTTTATACTTCAGAAACTCCCAATCAATAACAGCATTTTACCTGTGTGAATGCGGCGATGCTTCTTGAAATGTTCGGGGTACACAAATGTGGCATCACATGTAGGGCACTTGTATGGTCGTTCACCTGTATGAGCAGCCTTGACATGATAATCCAATAGACGGCGACGCTTGAAGCCCTTACCACAATCTCCACACTTGTAGCGTTTATCCTGGTAATGTGTGGCTCGTTTATGTGACTGCAGATTGCTGCGTTGGCTAAATGTTGCACCACAGAATTCACACTGGTAGGGTTTCTCACCTGTATGAGTGCGTTCATGATCACGAATCTCTGCCTTACGTGCAAAAGCTTTCCCACATGTACGACAAATGAATGGTTTATATCCAGAGTGCACCACGCTATGTACTTCCAAGTTACGTGCTGTGCCAAATGCCTTACCGCACTGGTCACACACATAGTTACGCATACCAGTATGTGTACGTTCATGCTGTGAGAGGTTCTGTGCACTCAGGAATGTCTTCCCACACTCCCCACACGTAAACGGTCGAGGACGCACTTCATGGGTTTTGGTATGTGCTTTGTATGTGTACTTGGATGCAAAATCCTTGCCACATGCCTCGCAAACATAAGGTCTAACTCCTGTGTGGGTGTTGATGTGTTCATCCAGAAGGTTTCTTGAGCTGTAACGCTTTCCACACGTCTCGCATGTCCACAATTTTGTTTGCGGATAGTGCATGCGTTTGTGCACTCGGAACAGACGCAAGTTACTAAAGATCCGGTTGCAAACCTCACACTGGAAGTCACCTTCTTCTGTTGCTACATGGTCATCCAGATGAACAGAAAGTTCATTACGTTTTCTAAAATCCTGTCCACATATATCACAGATGTATATGCGGACATTGTGGTGACTCTTCAGATGATTCACAATGCCCTTCATGTCTCCTAGTATCTTCTCCTCACCATTACAAAGCAAGCATATGAAATCTACACCTTCCTTCTCAACTACCTTGTCTGGAATTTCTGATTCTTGTATTTCTAGCCTTTGTGATTTCTTTTTGAATATCTTCCTTTTTGCAACACTTTCTCTATCCATGTCATCATCAGGTTCAATTTTTATTTTAATTTCACCATCAGGATCATCTTCAGCACCAACTTCTGCTGTCACAATAACATCTGGGTTCATGTCACTGTCACTGTCATGTTCTGACAATTCTACTTCACACAGAGTATTTTCCTGAAATAAAGACAGGTACATATGAATTTCAGAAGCCTACTTTCTTAACTACATCACTAGCTGGAAAGAACAATTATATTCTCAGTACTTCTTTGACCATAATATATGACTACTACACATTTTCTATGACAGAAATGCAACAGAAAAGAAGCATTTAGAACACCAGTCTGTGTTCAAAGAAGTGTTTTAAAAGCATGTTAATTAGCATAAACCTCTAAACATCAAGTACAAGGTGTGACTGCAACATTTCTGGACTGGTCAAAAGCTGAAACTGCTGTAGCTGATAAACAACCCATCCACTACATGCAGACAGAGCAGAATCTGAAGGGCCATTTGGTACTATTTTTGAAGTTATACCATGTGTCACTAAGAAATAATGTCTTCTGAAGTCTGAATGTATGTTGTACCTTCTGTGACTTCCACTGCTTTAGAAAATGGCACAATTTGAAGAACAGCGTGTGTGCATAAAGTTCTACTTTGTATTAGACAAAACTGCTATGCAAGTCATTAAGATGTTAAAGAAACACAGCAACACCATTTCCTGTTTTTGGACTTTGTCCATTGTAAAAAATTTTGTACAAAACTCAATGTTTTGGAAGCCAACTCTACTTCGCTTTTCACATTAAAAAAGCACCTAACCTCATGGACCTCGTAGACTGAGCTATTCTCAGTCACTAAGTACCAAAGAAACACTACATTTTTTAAGATATGCACCTGAGAACAGATCAAGTCCACAGGCAGTAACAGGAATAGAGCTACAGAAAAATTAAAAACAACCAAAGACTCAATAACAGATAGTGTTAGTTGGGTTAGGAATTTAAACAGGTGTGCTCTGGTTCTATATGTTCTGCCTGTGGTCTGATCAGTCTGAATTCATGACTATTTCCTATGGTGTTAGTTTGCAGTGTGTTCTAGACTTTTATTTTTGTCAGTCTTGTGGTTGTTGTAATTTTTCTATACATGTTTTCCTGTTACTACCTGTGGGCTTTATCTGTTCTCAGGCACATATCTTGAACAAGCCGAGTGTTTCTATGGTATCCAGTGACTCAGAATAGCTCAATCTAAGGGGTCCACCAGGTTAGGTGCTTTATTACCTGAAGAAGGAAACAGAGCCAGCTTCCGAAACTTTTTTTTTACTTTAGATGATGGATGAAGTCCAAAAGAGGGAGACTGTATGTCATATACCATCATCAAAGCCTTACTGTGTTGAATTAAATAAAGCAATGAATAACTTTGTTGATCAGTAAGCTTGAACTGTAGGTCAACTGGGGCCATCACAGACTTGACTGCTACAGTTGAGGCAACCAACAATAAGTTATTTTCTGTTAATCTTTAGCATGTGGCCTTTTAATGCTAGGTTTCTGCTGCCAGCCAAAGTACTATTCAATTTAAATGCCCACTGCAGACAGCACTGTCCCTTTTGGATGAAAAGGATGCACCCGTAAGGGGCGACACTGTTTCTGTATGTCACGTTGAGCTTAACCCCCTAATATCATAGAAACTTGCTATCATATAATTTAAGTTGTACCAATGTCCCATTATGATCAAATCCACAATAACAATGTAATGTTGGATTGCAGCTAGCTGATAATATACACAATCTCTGTAACATAACTCATTGCAATGACAGCACATCCTATACCTAAAAATCATGCAAAGGTACCTCAAACATCAGTCTAGGATTTCCTGGGGACAAGTGCCTATTATTCCAGGTAATTACATGACCATTCAAATGAAATCATGCCTGATTCAAGAAACACACTAGAAATAAGTCAACTTCACCACCACACATCATAGGACAAAGTCACTTACTACAATACACCCAAACAACCATGTCTACCACTGTAATTTCAATGGTTTTAAATTAAGCAACCCTGTGGCTTGATGCATGAATGACTTTGTAACAGTAGTTTTTTGAAAAGGTTTTCAGCAACATGTACACCTAGTGTCAAGCATGTCAAGTCAGTTTATAGAGATCTATATCCAGTACTCGCTACAATGTGCAGAAAGTAGTATCACAAATATAAGAGTAATGTGGATTTTAACTGCTAGTTTACAATCTGACTGCATGCTGAAAATGCAGGTTACACAATAAATAGAACCTCCTTCATTAAGCATACAGAGAAACCCTTTCATATGTGTTTTTTCATATTTAATGTCCTAGAAAGTCACAATTAGGTCACAGTGTTGCAAAAAGCATAACCATTATATTCATATGCTGAAACACCAGCAAAGAACTTTTAAGAACGTTGACATAAAAAAAAAAACATAAGCACCACATTCACACTTCCTAATACACACCTTTTGTTCATAGTCCTCTTCAATGTTGTGTGAGGCAGATGGCTTTACTTTCTTAGATACGATGTTCTTCCTAGATCCTTGTAATATATTTTTCCTAACATTCCCATCATCAGAGCCAAGAGGCAACTTGCGGTCGTCATCTGGTGCTGGCGACTGTTTACCACCATCGCTCTGAATCTTCAGTGTTCGTTGATAGTTTGTTGTAAGTTCCAATTTTAGCTCTGCTAATCGAGTTTCTATTTCATCAACCTCATTAATCAACTTGAAGCACTTCTTACATATTACATTACTATGAACTGAATCTTCACTCATTTCTTGACCTAGCACTGCTCCAATGGTATATGACAAAGGTCTTTCTGATGTTGTTACTATAGTCTTATGAAAGATCTCAAGACTATTACGAGTTGAGACACCAACTCTACTATTGCATATCAAACAATGGGTGCTCTTTGGAGCAGTAACCTGCTCCTTTTCTGTGTCTGCAGTCATCACGTCTTGGCTGTATCACCTACCAAAAAAAAAAAAAAATGTTAAGTTTTGACGTAAATCCACATCAATGAAACTCCTACCTAAACATTCCCTTACATGCACTACATAAACACACGAACAATCTACTCATGCGAGGCACCAAGTTTCCCATCACTACTTTAAAGGACTTGAAACTGACATCGCACCTCACAATGAACAGTAGCCTTTTTCACTAATTAAGGACGTGTATCATCACACTCAGAATAAACGGTCTTTAAAAAGTAAAACTTGAAGAGAGGGTCACACAGTGTATTTCTGCAGTCCATGTCCTGCAAATCTCATCAAATCTTTCACTTCATTGTGAAATTCAGTCATGGATGGAAAATTTGAATAGGTTAGACCGCGATTAACAACACGACAGATTGCTAAAATCATAGTAGGGTTACGTTATGAGCGTCTGTAAAAGACAACGTTTCGTACAATTAAAAAACAAAAATTTATCTTGATAAATAATATGCGAGGTAAATTATATGCTGCAACGCGCCAGTTACGACGTGTTTCCTCACGATCTTCATGTTAATTCTAATCCTGACCATCAACGAAGCTGTCTCAAAGACGCCTCACAACCACCTACAATAGTCTTGCTAACTGGAGAAATAAATCTGTCTAACTATTTATCACATATCCTCAATATATGCACATGCTTCTAACGTTGAAATAATAGTAGAAAAAGTTACTATTTATTTACCAAATGCAGAAATGTTCCGTCATAAGTTGCCAGCCCTGCCCAAACAACATGGCGATGATGAAGAGAAGAAAAATTTGAATGCGTATCTTGAACGTTTTCCGCTATACGAAATAATGAAAAAGTAAAGAAATTTCTGTAAAAATGAAATATTAAATTAAATTCGACTCCTTAAAATTGTATTGATTATGTTATAATTTTCCTAGTATATCTGATCATATGTTAATCTACAGACTGTTTTTCATTAACGGTATCAACGGTGGTGGAAAAATCACGGATCAGTACGGTAAAATGCAATAAGACCAACCAGACCAATATAGGACAGTGATGCTTACGATCGCGTACATCACCAAATGTTTCCATAAATTATACAGTATTAGGGCATTGTTTCCGAAACAAGTTGGTGTCCTGATTTTCGTACTCTTCTGATGCAATAACCACACTAGGGTCCGTTTGTTTCTGAACGCACCTAGGTCGGTAAACGAGGGACAGTCAAGTTGCGCTGTGTGCAGTGTGGGGAATGATTCAAAGACGTAAGATAGCCTACGTAACGTATACGTAGTTACAAAATGGTGAGAATTCGTAAGTTAAAGTAACGTATTGTTAAAATTTGTGTAATCTGTGATGCATATTATTAGAAAGACACTTGGAATATGCTCCTTTATCAAATGAACCACCCCTAACCTCATCCAAAACACTTGGTTTTTTCAGTTACCACTGTCCCTCCTACGCACGGCGCAGAACCACCCTATGGTAAGTATAAGAAAGTTACACATGTATGGGTACAGTCTACTATGGAATCGTGTGTAATATTCGGTATTTTGTTGCAGTTGGTGGAATTAAAGAATGGCGAAACTTACAACGGCCACTTAGTTAGCTGCGATAATTGGATGAATATTAATCTCAGAGAAGTGATCTGTACATCACGTGTAAGTATTTATTTAACGCACGTGATTGGTTTTGTTTCTAAAATAGCACTGAGTAAAATGTCATGTCACTCTTGTACAGGATGGAGATAAATTCTGGAGAATGCCTGAATGTTATATCAGGGGGAGCACAATAAAATACCTTAGAATACCTGATGAAGTTATTGACATGGTAAAAGAAGAGACAATGATCAAGGGCAGAGGTCGTGGAGAAATGAGGGGTAGAGGTGGACAGGCTCAAAGAGGACGAGGTGGTGGACGTGGTAAGGACCGTTTTCTGTAATTATTTTATCAGAGTGTATTATTTAGTGATAACAACTGACATCCAAATTTGATGATCAGTATGTGCAAGTATACTAAATAAGTTTGTATGAATATTGTAACTATAGTGTGATTAAAAAATGATGGTTTATACATGTTCCATATTGACTGAATTAACCTTTATATTTCACAGGGACATTTGGTGGCCGTGGAGGAAGACCTGCCCCCCTTGGCCGAGGTGGAATTGGACGCAATCCACCCAATAAACAAAAAAAACAGTAGTGTTCATTGATACACCATGTACTGACAGCTGTTTTAAAACACTTCTTAATATTCTACAAGATGTGTGATTCAGTGAACTCTGCATTTCAGTTACTTTTGCCAGAAACTTGGTTTCAAGGATAATAATTTCTTTGTGAAATGAACAATGCCAGTAGATGTGTATTTTGTAATTATGGTGTGCCAGAAGTACTTTGTTTGGAATGCATTTTTTTTTTGTTTATATCACAATAACTCCAAATTTCAGTTAAGTTAATGTTAAATTATCATACAGCTTGTGAAATACAATACACTGATATTCTACATACTTTATTACTGACTGTGCTTCCATGTACAACATGACTGTTTAGATATCTGTTTAAATTGGCTGTGTACAACGTCTATGCAACTACAAACATTTACATCACACAAAGCTAATCAGAATATGTATTCTTAACACTTGAAATTTAATGATCTTCCTTCACAAAACGCAGCCCACAATAGCCGCAAATATGGCTGCCTGGTTTGTCCTGAAATTGAAATGTAATACCTCAGGAATTTTGTAAACTATATTTTTTGGCCTTGTTTTGATCTCCAAATTGATGCACTCAATTCTTGTTTATTCACATATAATACATTTATTAAACTCCTCTACATGTTTCGAGCATTAACCCTGCTCATCATCAGGAGGTCCACGTCATAATTGTGTATGTGCAGGCTCTGGTATCGTCACTCTGTAAAAGTGAGTTGTCTAAAATTACTGTATTATAATTATTATAATTTGCAGCAAATTATAATACAGTAATTTTAGACAACTCACTTTTACAGAGTGACGATACCAGAGGCTGCACATATACAATTACGATGTGGACCCCCTGATGATGAGCACGGTTAATGCTCGAAACATGTAGAGGAGTTTAATAAATGTATTATATGTGAATAAACAAGAATTTAGTGCATCAAGTTGGAGATCAAACCAAGGTTATACTAAGATGCATGGTCAACCAACCATCAAGATATATTTTTTGGTTTTGGAGAGTACAAGCACATACATCATGATTCTGTCTTTCTGCTTCACTGCCACACCCAGAAGGCATGAGTCCAGTGCAGGTTTGCTCCACTCATTCTTAACCTTGACACTATAATTTGGGACTGAGCTCTGTGGTTCTCTTCCTTATACATTTGCCCCGCTTCTATGGCTGCACAGCTTAGTCTCAGAAGTACTGGTGGAGGTTAGTAGTCTGTCTCATCCCCAAGCCTGCCTGAACGGACTGTTGCTGACAGCCTAGTCACTACAATGGCCGAGCTATCCTGGCTCTTGGACAAAATATTATATAAGACAATATCCTGAGCTGTACTTAAAGTAAAATTTGGCTCCCAAGCCAGAACTATGAACAAAGAAGCTTGAGGTCATGGATTTAATTTACTTAACAAGTACCACAAATTAAGTCTACATTTTAATGTTTTCAAAGGTGTCCTACTTTATCTGTTGATTTAGAGTACACCTGCTAATGTGGAGAATATGGTGAGCTCCGAATAATGCTAGCAAAGGGCAGTTGGGATTTAACTCGGCATTTAAAGGGTTAAGAACCGTGCGTCCTATATATAGGACGGGCGTACCGCTACCCTCCAGATGTTGCATTTTATATATTTTTTTTCAACAAATATAAGTACTGAGTATTTTAAACATGCTGCACACTCTCTGTTTTTCTCTTCAA
>Ga0268261_10001982_pt1 | contig 14524 bp, 9 predicted proteins | sample TergutNc150P1_FD_190353 | JGI IMG/M metagenome (GOLD analysis project Ga0268261, IMG submission 190353) | Nasutitermes corniger P1 segment gut microbial community from laboratory colony in Florida, USA - Nc150 P1 (SPAdes) (version 2) | ecosystem: Host-associated > Arthropoda: Insects > Digestive... | reverse complement strand
GTCGTGGGGACTGGATGGAGTTGGCTCAGGATAGGGACAGGTGGCGGGCACTTGTGGGTACGGTGAGGGACTTTCGGGTTCCATAAATGCGGGGAATTTCTTGACTAGCTGCGAAGTTTACTGGTTAGCTTCCCAAGAAGGACTCTACTCCATGGAGTAATTAAAACGTTGACAAGGCTTTCACGCTTAAGAAATACGCCAACACGCCACATTCCACATGCGCCAAACATTCTACGGTCTTCAAGAATTTTAAGTGTTTTAATTCTTTAACTTTTTAACGTCGTTATCGTGATGCTTCGATAATGGTAAAAAGTGATACGTTTGAGAACATTCAAAACTATGATTTTAAGTTTCAAAACCTTGTCAACATTTTAATTATTTAAATATTTGAATATACACACCAGTTTATAGACCTCAACTGTTATTACATAGTGTAGATTCTCTGTGAAATTGTGATCTTGGAATCAATTAGTGCTTGTGTCCTTCTAGTGTGTTACAGAAAAACAGTCAAGAACCCAGTGACGATGGCGTAGACAAACGTCGAAACGCGTCGGAGTTATAGTTAAAAAGTGATTAGTTTACAAATAGTGTGCATAAACTGTTGGTAATTAGAAAGTGGCGTGAAAAATGATGCATGTTTATAGAACGCAAAAATAACTCGTAACGAGTTTTGCAGAACCTATTGCTGATATGCTGCAGCTCGATAGAGTACTAGGCTTTACGCCTGCCGATCTGGGTTCACTCCCTGTCATGTACAGATTTAAATGTTGTGTACACTTCCGTGCCAGCTCACCAGCGGCTTAGCTGTCCTGGTAAACACTGGTTCTCCCATCGAAGTGCAATAATACAGCGCATGGCTACTTGAGTGGTAATTATAAGTACGATGATTGGTGTGTGTTTGTGTTTTGTGGGACCAGTTCAACGCATGTCAACCAATGGATTTGCTTTTACGTAGATAAAAATTTCTCATGGTTACTCTGGAAAATGATTTTTTTCGTTGAAATAATCCTTACGGCCGCACTATGTCCCTGGGGTCGATTCAGCCTCTAACAGAAATGAGTACCAAGAATGTTTCCTGGGGGTAAAGGCGGCCGGTGCGTAGGGCTGACAACCTTACCAACTTCATGTGCCGATTGTCTTGAAATCTGGGAGCCTCAACCTCCTAGAACCCTCAGAGCCTGTCCAGGCCTGTAATGGGATTGCTTAACCTCTCATTCTGGAACACGCTTTACAGTACTGAAAAATTAAAATGGCCGAAAATAAATAAAAAGAGCAATTAGGATTATGCTGAGACTGGGTCCAAGGAGTTCTTGTAGAGATGGTTTCAAAAAATTGAATAAACTTACAGTTCCTTGTTTACATATTTATGCCTCAATGTTATTTGCTGTTAAAATCTTAATCTTAATATGTATACAAGGCAGCAAAATAAACTGCACATACCCTCAGTAAGACTTTCCTCAATACAGAGAGTTGTCTGCTATTCAACTGTTAAAATATTCAACCAGCTACCACAAAATATATTAAAATTTTGTAACAACATACATAACTTTAAGACTTTGTTAAGAGACTGCTTTGTTAAAAATGTCTTTTATGCCATTGAGGAATTTTTATCATCTGCTCAAAACGATGTAGACTTATTAACATTAATATTTAACTTGTTTTATTATGTTCTAATTGAATTAAACATTCAATCCGACTTGTGGGGATGATGGCCCTGTGAATGAATACGTATGTTTGTATGTATGTATGTAAATATCAGACTGTGCTTTGAACCTGCCTGATATGGATGAAGACAAAAGTTTGACGATCGTATTCACTGTTTTCATATATGCCATTATTCTGTTACCAAGTGACAGGGACTTTGGTGTCTTAAAGAAATATAAATACGCAACAGTTTATATACATAAAAGATCACTGCAGTTATCAGTATTAATTCCAAACAAGTCTAAAAAAGTCAGAATTATATACACGTATGTCGTTAACACATAAGTTTTGAATTTTGGTAGAAAAAAATTCGTTTCATTAAGCTACTTTCTGAATTCAGGTATTGTGCTTATCATCCCAGTCAGGTCGTGACTTGACCTTTCATAGCTATTTTAGGGTCAGTTACAGCCAAAGAAACAGACTTGTCTCGGAATACATAATGGAGGAGTTTAGAGACGGTGAAGTAACCAATCTGTGCTATGCTAAACATAGGTATGTAGATGTTGGTAGATAGGGGTTATTACGTCATTGTGTTGTGATGTGTGTTACCACCTAATGGTAATCCGTGATGGAGGATAAGGCACAGTTCAGTTTTCCTGGGCCAAATATCAAGTGAAATTCCTGAAAATGATCGTCGTGAGGAAGTTGAAATTTTTGCACTAGTGTATTAGTGTACGTTCTTAGTTTGGGTTGGCGACGCTATCCTCGCAATCAAAACCAGCAGCAGAAGTACGCTCGAGTCGACTTGGAACAAGTAATGTTGGGTAGGTTAAACACGAACTGTGAATGTCATGTGTTGTAAAATATAGATCTGAATAACGTAGCGTGATACAGGTGTCCGTTGAAATTAGGGAGTGTATAATTTATCTGAAGTTCCGAGCTGTTAATGACTTCGTTTGCCGGAAGCTGCATGTAACGGAAGCAACGCGACATTCGTACTTTATATGGAAAGTTGACAGTTTGCACCGTCCGAATTGAGTTTATTTCCGGCACGCTCTGTAGTATGTTGGCACACGAAATGAGGGAAAAAGAGCAGTGGCACAAGTTTAATATTATTTACGATTGTTGTATAAGATGGAAACCAAGTGGTATATGTTGAAGTGGAAGTGTATTTTAAAACCTGTTGCAATTGGTGTGTTATTGTAGTATAAGTTAGAATACGGTAGTATCTGTCGAGAAGAGGGATGGCATTTGAATTCCGGGGCCACTTTAACATGCGTGCTAACAAAGTTTAGGAACAGTACAGTGTCGTTGTCGAGATGAACGTGCAGTTCTGAAGTACGATAAGGAATGGGAGATACCAAAAGTTTGGTAAATCCTTACATGCCCATGGACGGTTCGAGTCCTGGAAAGACAAAATATAGTAAGCGTATTTTCACTCTAAGTGAAAAAGCGGCGCTTATAAAATGCAGCGAAACTGAACGTTTAAGTGTAAAAGAATTGACAGAGCGTTTCAAATGTGGAAAGACTGCCGTGTATGACATTTTGAAAAGGAAGTCTGAGATACTTGAACAGTGTCTTCTAGGAGCAGGATCAAGAAAGAGAAAATTCAGAAAGACTGGGAATGAAGAAGTAAATAAAGCTGTCTGGCAGTGGTTTGTTGAAGCAAAATCCAACAATTTTAATGTTACTGGACCATTATTACAAGCTCAAGCAAAACTAGCCGCAGAGCACTTTGGCAAAACTGATTTTAAGGCATCAAATGGATGGTTGGACAGTTTTCGTACTCGTCATTCTATAAGCTTCAAACAGCATAGTTCAGAAGCAACCCAAGTGTGTCCAGTGACTCATACTGAATGGGATGAGTACAGTGAAAAGTAAGTTAACACGGGCAGTGCAAATTGTTTTGCATATTAGAGTACACATATTCACCATACGTGTTCTTTGGTTTGTGTATTCTTTGTTGGTTTTGATGTTCATTTTTCATACTGTAGATGCAGATATGTTATTGCAGATATAAACCCTTTGTAAGAGCAACTTGCATTGCATAGAGTTAGAGATGAAGTTTTCCTTGTATTTTGTTTTGTATGTACCGTGTGAAGAACTGTCACAAATAAAATTTTTAGAGTTTAATGACAAATGTAGTATTCCAGATGTCATCATTTTGTGCAGTTAGCTGTTTTTGAGAAGGTCAGTGAAATATGGTTTAAGCTTCATGTAATGTAGGAGTTTAGCTGACATAAGTTGATGCTTTTTATGTCATGTTCTAGTGATGGAACATGCTAGGCTTTCATCATTTCTTATGTCCACAGTATGTAATAAGGGAAATAATGTTTTTGCCTTGAGTGTGACCCGAAACACATTTAAGTCATGTCTTTTTAAATTTCATATTGTGAGATCCATGGTTGTAGTGTACAACTTGTTGTCTTTACATTACTTTGTGGGAGAGACCTCTTTTTTTTGGCTCTCATGTATGTGTAGTGTTTTTGTGAATGAACATGTAGCAAGTGAGAAACTGCATTGCCGCATTTGGTCAGAACAGAAACAACAGGAGGCTGAAGAAAACTGCATAGTGAGAGACATTGTAATTTGTACATCTTATCAGATACTGGAGGATGAGATGGATGGGATATTGAAGAGATGAAAGTGCATGCAAAATTTTGCTTAGGAAACCTGAAGGAAAGATACCACTTGGTAGACTTAGGTGTAGATGGGAGGATAATGTTGAAATGGGCTTAAACGAAACAAGTGGAGGAGGACGTTGATTGGATTCCTCTGACTCAGATTAGGGACCAGTGGACTCCTGTAATAATGGAATTGCACTGGTTGCATAAGGTGTAAGGCATCTCTTGATGCTGTAAGCAACTACAAGCTTTTCTGTGAGGATTCTGCTGCATGGATTTATTTGGTTTCAGTATTTTATATAAATTGCCTAGAAAATGCGGATGTATGATGTTTATTATTGTCAGTGTAAATACATACCGTCATTTCTTCCGAATTGCAGTTTACTGTTTTACATTGATGTTTGTGTGAGAGAGTGCCTGTACCTGGTGTCTGTGATCTGTCATACTCAGGAAAGAATAACATATGGACCTAGTTAGCTTGGAATAATTATTTTGTTTGTTATGTGTCAGTACTGTCAAAAGTGCTTGAAACATTACCAGATTGCTAGAACAGGATTTTTCCTCGCTTTAATACTAAACTAACCAATATCTTTAAATGTGAGACAAATTAGTGATATATTTCCATTCTGTGTATCTTCCAAATTCTGTGTATGTATATATATATTTAGTTATTTGTGATTATTTAGTAACACTTGAGCTAGGATGGTGTAGCAGGTATAGTGACTAGGCTGTGGGTTGCATGACTGAGGAATCATGGTTTGATTACTGGCAAGGGCTAGGTATTTTTCACTATTTCAATCCATACATACGTGGGTGGTCTGAAAAGTTCTTGGCCTCGATCATAGATGGCAACACTATCGGCAAGATTTTTTTTCCCAGAGTTGGTACAACTGTCATAAGCATCCATGTGAAATTGCAAGTTATTCTATCAAGTAGTTTGTTTTATACAGCTGTCTGAAGCAGGAGTGTTTTCTGTATCCCTTAAAATGGATAAAATTGAGTATCGTGTGGTTATAAAATTCTTTGTAAAAGAAGGTTTAATGCCAAATGAAATTCATTCGAAGTTCATAAAAGTTTATGGGGACTCTTCACCCTCTTTTTCAACAATTAAGAAATGGGCTGCGGAGTTTAAATGTGGCCGTACCAGCCTTGAAGATAATCCACGTGAAGGACGTCCAAAAAGTGCAACAACACCAGAAATCATTGGACAAGTGCACGATATGGTATTGGATGACTGGTGGATGAAAGTGCATGAAATTGATGAGACTATAGGCATTTCAAAAGAACGTGTAGGATATATTTTGCATGAAGAATTGGATATGAAAAAGTTTTGTGCAAGATGGGTGCCACACTTGCTCACAGCAGATCAAAAATTCACTCACATGAAAATCACTGAACAGTGCTTGGAATGTTTCAACAAAAATAAAACTGATTTTGTGCATCAATTTATTACTATGGATGAGACTTGGATTCACCATTGCACACCAGAATCCAAACAGCAGTCAAAACAGTGGACAGAAGCCGGTTGTTAAGCGCCAAAGAAGACAAGGTCAGTTCCATCAGCAGGAAAGGTCATGGCATCGGTGTTTTGGGATGCTGAAGGTGTTTATTTATTGATTATCTTGAAAAGGGTAAAACAATAACCAGGGAATATTATTCCAATCTTTTAACCAGAGTAGATGAAAAAATTCATGAGAAAAGTCATCTTTCATCAGGACAATGCACCCGCCCACAAAAGTGTTTTGGCGATGGGAACCTTAAGGGATCTGCACTATGAATTATTGGAACATCCACCCAGTTTCCCAGATTTGGCTCCCTCTGACTTCTGTCTCTTCCCAAAAATCAAACTCTTCCTTGCTGGTCAGCGTTTTTCTTTGAATGAAGAGGCGATTGTAGCTATAGAGGGGTATTTTGCAGATCATACAAAGAACCACTACAGGGATGGGATAATGGTGCTGGAGCATCGCTGGAATAAATGTATTAGTCTTAAGGGGGATTATGTTGGAAAATAAAAATAATTTTGAAATTATAAATTTGTTTTTTCATTGTTAGGCAGAGAACTTTTCAGAGCACCCTCGTACTTGCTTTGGGGCCCACCCAGCCTCCTATTCAGTGTAGCCTTTTTGTCTTTGGGGATAAAGCAAGTTGAGCATGAAGCTGTTCACTCACATCCATCTAGTGCCAAAAGTAAGATGGGTAGAACTGTACCTCCACTTTCTCACGTGTCTCTATGGCCTATACAGGGACGACTTTACTCTTAGTTTCTATTTATAAATCACACTGCCAGTAGCTCATGATGGTAGCATCAAATGGCAGCTACTGATAAACTAGAAATATGGAACATATCTTCTGTCACTGTAGCATGGCAGCTTTGTCACACGTAAATGCTGCATCTGCTGTCCCATCCCATAACATCTGCACTACTAAGATGAGCAATGAAATAAAGTACTTTCTGCCTAATTTGCAGTACTATCCCAGCATTATGCCTGTTTGTTTCATCAGTGAACTACCACTTGCATTTTGACTAAGCTGGTTAAAGTTTTCAATCTTACTAATGTCAGGCTCTACTTTACTGGAAGCTCAAATCATACTGATCAAATGCACACTTTGCAAAGTTCATACAGTACATGCATGGTGATGAAGCATAAGCCAAGCCAAACATCCGTTTTATTTCCAAAAGTACTTACCCAATTTTCAACAGAATTTGGTATCTGGGGACATATACCGTGCACAAACTATGATTCTTATTGGGGCTGCACTGTTGTGAGATGTGATGTTGTGTAGTCTGGTATGTAGGTACCAACATTATGAAAGAACACACTGAAAATGGAGGCAGTACATTTCTCCAAATTGTTGCTGTGTATTTACCAGAGTACATCCCAGAAGATTAATCTTTGTATCTACTACCATGAGACCCTCAAAAGTATTTGATGTATCAGTGTTGTATGTATTCATCTTGAATTCAGGTATATTAAGCTTTCCATGCTGTGATTTCAGTATGGAAGGGGGTGACTTTTCTATTTGATTGGCAGCACATAACTACCATTGCTGAAAAGCCGTAAAGTTTTTACTTTTTAATTGAAGTCTCTGTTCTTCTCGGATGTGGTGCATCATTGCTGAGCAGTTGGTGTCTCACATTTTGAGACAACCTAGTGGCCATGTCTTCAGGGGTTTAAGTGTCCAAGAAGAATTCGTGTTGAGCAATCACCCAATGGTGTGGTGGTACATCCCAGAAGAACAGAGACCTCAACTGCACTGCTGTAAAAGCCTAAAAGCTTACTAGTTTTTACTGGTAAGAGATGGTGCAAGTGGCTGCGTCATGTGATATGCGAAATATAAAAAAATATCGATAGTTTTTCTGAGCATACTTATACATAGCTTTGCAAGCGATAAGCTAGTTGTGTACAAGTGTCATGTGAGTCTTCTCAGTTGGAGATTATCATTGTTATCAGCCTCTTGTGACAGGAATCCAATTCGTATTGGCATGGCTGATTGCCTGAGAAGACTCTGTTGCATTCAGTCTCCATAAAAGTTTCAGTGTGATGTATGTCTGTGACAGCTTGTTATTTACCCAGGTAAAGCATGCTGCAGTCAGACAGTTGTTTCACATGGAGATTGTATGGAGCTGCCACTGTTCTTGGTTTTTTTGCCTTAAAATCAGTGGGTTGTGGGAGGCGGATTAGCATAGTAAATTTAGTGACCATCGCATGGGCTGGACATTCCAGGGTTTGATCCTGGCAGGCATAAGAGTTTATTGTTGTTGCCATTGTGTCCAGAACAATTTTGGGGCCCATCCAGTTTACTTTTCAGTGGGTATTGGATTATTCCTTGAGGGTAGTGTGGATGGGGATGTGAAGTTGACTGCTTGGCTGCGGATGTGAAGTTGACTGCTTGGCTTTGTCTGATGCTGTTATATGCCTTTGTGGCTGGGGCAGGGATGGATTGTTTTGATGGGATACTTTTTTCAGCACACATCTGTAGAGATTTGTGTTTAAATGTTCAAATGACATTTGTTGTGATTGTGCTTTGTGAATAATAGTAATTACTTTCTAGGCAGGAATTTGTAGATGTGAAGAGAGAACAAGAAGGCACCAACATTGTGGATCTGCAAAGCAGTCCAGTTTCGAGCAGGGTTGATGAGGATTTGGAGTCAAGTTCATCTTCAACTCTATCACCCCCTGTCCCTTGCCCATTGCTGACTGGGACATCCCGACCTGAGACTCCGTCAGTGCCATGCACAATGTTGCCAACTTCATTTCAGCGATCTGCTGCTGAATCTTGTAAGTGCTAATGTGTTAAATTAAAGTATATTCAGTATTTGTTTTAATATTAAGTGCAGGTATACCATGAGTCATGCATCTTTGTTATGTGTGCGCGTGTGTGTGTATATATATATGCAGTAAATAAGCATTGACAGACTATGGATATGAATGTTAACTCTCAAAAATATGCCAGGAAACCATACGGAGCACAGGCTTTGTTTTTGCATTTATATATTTCCTTAATAAATTAATTTTTGGATATTTAGCAAGCTAACTTAAACACCATTGGATCTGCACATTAATTAGTGCTGAATATTTTCCAGTATGGCCCAAAATTTAATTTGTTAAATGCATTTCCAGTACTGAATGTAATGAAAATTCTCTCTTCTGAAGTGAGTTTGTTAAGCTTAGAGATGGACAAGACATAACACCCTTGATGTTGGAATTGCATTGGTAATCCATCATATTCGTATTCAGTAGATACTTACTTGGTGTCATGATTGATTGATTTGTGGCTTCGGTGCTGGGACAGTACCTTCATGAATGCCACGTCTAACTCTTGCCATTTCCTTGTTGTCTCACCTTTCATGGTCATCTCATTACTTTCATTGTTGTGTAACTTACAAAGCTGAATTTTGCTCAAAGCCAGTAAATTAAGTAGATAAAATATATAGATTAACAAAATGCATTTGGGGTACACCTGTAGTAGTAAAGCAGCCAGGACATGTATCTGACTTATTACCTCCATTTAGTTGAATAAAATCAAGCACGTGAGAGCTTATATTTTAATTCTTTGCAGAATTTAAATAGCAATAATTGTGTAAAATGTAATATTAATTTTACAGTAATTCATAGTATATTGGTGAATCACATAATTGTCTCCTTTGCAGCTGAACTAAATACAAATCAAGTTGCAGGAGTAAATTCATACAAAGATGAAAGGACATTCGAGACTTTACAAACAAAGGAACGAGAACACCAGCGGCGCTTAGAAATTATGGAGAAGGAGCATGAGATGAGATTGGAAATTCTTAGGATTGAAAAAGAAACTGCAGAAATCAACAGGGATATTGCTAGGAAACAACTGTTATGGCTTTCAGAAAAGTAAGAAGTTATCTTTTTATTTTGCCATAGGATGGAAACAGCTTGAAATGCTTCTGTATGTGCTTGGTATGTTCCCCATATTGTTACTTCTCTTAATGGAAAATACTCCAGTGTAAGTGAAGTGCACTGTGATTTTACATCATCAGAAATGTTGCAAAGTCCTCCTTTTTACACTTTACATCATATGAACCATGACCTTAAATACATGTCTAAATCAGGAGCATCCAAGTTCTTCTCAATATTGGGCCACATGATAAAAAAAATTTGTATATGTGCAGGCCACATGTACTTTTTATTGCTAACTTTAGTGAAGTATAGCCTCCTGTTAAAAATGTGGATATTTCACTAGTAATACAAAAGTGAAAGGCAGCTGGCAAGGTGATACATGCTTACTAGTTTGTGTGGGCTAGCTAATTACGTGGAACATTCCTTGTGCAAAAGTTAGGGTGAGCCATGCTCCATGGTCAGACAGGCTGCAGTTTGGTGCCCCAGGACCACTTGACATAAAATGGAACAGAAACATAGAGTTGTATTTTATATTGATTTCCACAGTAAGAACAGTCTCGGGGCCCTGTGTGAGTGTTCACATGCAAGTTTGTATATGCCTGCCTGTACTTTTATGCACCTCAGTAATTGTCATGCTTGTGGGGAAGACCTTGATGAAATTCCTTTTATACCAGTCTAAATGAGATATGAGGTTCTCAAGCCATTGAGAAATAAGATAATAGACATCTTTGGTTTGACAATGTGTTGCCCGATCGGTAGGGATCGACATTTTGGAAACGTCTGGTGCCTCCATCTTTAGGATAGCAGAAGTGACTTCTTGTAACTCTGAGATGGCAGCAGCAAGTTGGTGCAGGGTGTCACATCCCAAATGGTAACAGTCTTAATGACGTAAATAGAGATTGTACAATTACTGCTATGAGCCAGGATATTGTAGCTGGTATAGTGACTAGGCTGCAGGCTAAATGACCGAGGTGACTTGCTTTAATACTTCCCAGGGTGTAAGAAATTTTTCTCTGCTGTAAAATGTTCAGTTTGGCTCTGGATCACACCCAACTTCCTAGCAAGTGGATACCAGAGTCTCTTGCTCTGCTGGTAAGGTGGCATGAATGTGCCACATACTTTTATGGTGTGCCCAGGAATAGCTTTTTCTCTATGCACTTACTACTTGCTGGTGTATTTTACAACTCGTACTGGTTTTTGTAACAGGAATTTTCCAGCCACTTCCATCAAGTTATAGTGTTTGCCCTTAGTGTCAAAACTAGTCTGCTGTCTACAGTGTAATGTTGGTGAAGTGTTACTGTAGTAAGCCCAGATATAAAAATGTAATACTGTCTATGTCCACGACATGACAGCATATCATGGGGAGTAGAGGTGTGGCCTCACCCCTAACCTCAACACTGGGTGGACGTGAGTTGTTAACTTCATGCCCTGGCAACTTTACCATGAGGAAAGAACCCTGGGACCCACTGATTCGGAGGCTGGTTGGACTTCAGAGCCAGTCTGTATGTTTTGAAGAGATATTTGCCCCTGTCAGGAATCAAACCCTGGATTGTGCAGCCCATAGCCTAATCACTATTTACATAGCTGTCCTGGCTCCAAGCCCAGATATGATCCTTTTTATTATTTTTATTGTAGTGTTTGACTTGAGTTCATCTTTGCTTGCAGTCATGGCAGATCCTGTTAGTTTAACTATGAGTCCAGTTCATTCAGAAGTTTTTGATTGGTATCGTAGCAGTCTGTGTAGGCGTTGTGGAGAGTTGCTATTGTGCTTGAATAGAGACTTTTGGAGACGGAGTACTTTTTTTTTTTGGTGAAAGTTTTTGTTATGGCATTATTTCTTTCTTTCTGAGATCAAACAGAAAGGAACAACCATCTGTGATAGCACTCTTAAAGAAAAAAGAAAAGATGAAGATTTTGAAACTTTACTGGTCTGTTTGAAGGAAATAACCCCATTAAACCTTATGGTGCTATTGTCAGCTAACACATTCTGAGATGAAATGTAAAACACAGTCTTTTAACAGTGTACTGTAGGCAGTGCTTTGTGGTCCATTGATGCTATGTACCTCTGTGCTTGGTCAGGCTTCTTGAGATGTAGCTTAGAAAACAAGAACAAAATATACACCAAACACAGAATTTTGTTATCCAGTCTTGAATAACATATTTGTGAATAAAATCTAAACTCATGTTGATAATTGTGTCTAGAAAAGCCTTCATAACACACAACACTATACTGACTGTGTTTTCATTTTGAGAGATGGGATGTAGGGAAATTCTCTTAGCATCAATTCTTTTTGTCACCTTGTAGCTTAGGTTTATTTTGATCATGTGTCAGATTTATAATTTGGTTTTGGTTGTGAGAGAGAAATGTTATTTTAATAAAATTACTTGGAAGTTGTGTTTCTTGGACTCCAATGCTAAAACCTCCATCCCCTATCAGTAAAGGTTTAATTAAAATGTGTTCTCATACCCTAAACCCTATGACTTGCAACTGAAATTCGTTTGAGTAAGAGGTAGTGAAGCATACAGTTGCTGCTGAGTAAAATGAATCATCATAGTATAACATCTATGGATGTTTGTTTTCCCTATGTTTAATTTATGTCTATTCATTACCATGCTTGCCTTTTTCTGACTTGCAAAGGCAGTCATGTGAATCTAATATGGTGGTCTAGAAGACACAAATGGCATATTTACAACAGGTAGAGGTGCATGAATTGTAGTCCAAGTTACATTTACAGTAAAATATATATATTGCTTAAGTAACTACTATAATTAATGAGTTTTGAGGTTTCTGTAGCAGTATAATTGAGGATTCTGGCCACCTGTGATGTGATGCTGGGAGATACAAGCAGTACATTACTTTTGTATGTTTGGAACCAATCACCCAATAATGGAACATAGCTTCCAGAGACTGGACTCCTAATATAAAGGTTGTGGGGACATCCACATAGAGCACAACTTCTTCCTCTGCTTTGTTCTCCGCTTCACATCAGATCAGCTTTCTCTCTCGCACCCGCTATCTCTGTCTCGCCAGCAAAACGGCCCTTTCGGGGCTCCAGTAAGAGAGACTAAGTCAGCAGGCCACGCCTACCAACTCTGCCAACCCACCAATGGCAGAACAGACAGAACGGAAGAAACCAGAATAAAAGGAGGCCTGTCCGAACCGCATAATCAGTGAGTAGGCCACGTCATCTCGTCGGGGCATGCGGGCTGGGGTGGCTCAGGGTGGATTGATCTCCCCTATCCTCTTCAGTCTGTATGTAAACGACATGCCCTCACCCTCGCACCACGTCGAGTTAGCTCTCTACGTGGACGACACGGCCATCATAGCCACGTCCCGCAAGCCGACGCTGCTCGTCAGCTACCTGGAGTCATACCTCAGCGACCTTCAACAGTGGTTGAGTGAATGGATACTCGCCATTAATGTTTCCAAGAGCACCGCGATCATCTTTGCGCGTGCTGGATGGCGCTTCATTCAACCCCGACCAGTAACCTTCTTCGGGGAACCAATCGAATGGGTCGACAGAACTCGTTATCTGGGGGTAACCCTAGATACACGACTCACCTCCTGGTCGCCTGACATCGATCAGGTGAGGAAGAGGACTGCGCAAAGGATGGGTATGCTGGGTCCCCTCCTGAATAGGAAGAGTGATCTCTCTGTCAGGAATGGAGTCCTGCTATATAAGCAGCTCATCCGCCCCATGATGGATTATGCCTGCCCCGCTTGGAGGTCCGCTGCCCGCTCCTATGTCCGGAGGTTACAGGTGTTGCAATCCAAGTGTCTCCGCCTTGCTACTGGTGCCCCCTGGTACGTAAGTCACAGGCAGATACACGAGGACCTGGGTGTTCCGCTGTTTGCCGACCACATCAGAGCCCTGACTGTGAGCTTCGACTCAAAGTTAGCTGACGTGGAGAACCCCCTTGTACGGCAACTCGGCAGATACCTACGCTGACCGAGGGTTGACCCCGTCGCCTTAGGCGTAAGCCAAGGGCGGCAGGAGCTAGCAGGCCAGTCGAGGCCATCGCCCTCGATGGCCAAGTCGACCAAACGAATCGCGTTCGGCGCTGATTAGTCGAGCACTTTTCGCATACCCTGACTGAGGTTTTCCGTGATTTTCCACAGTTGTAAGGCAAATGCCAGGGTATACGATGTAAAGTCGGGGCACGGCCCGCACTCCCCTCCCCAGGCGCGGCGGCTTACCCTAAGCGCCTGACAAAGTCGCTTTTGCGACGGAGCCAGTCTGGGCTCGGAACCCAGACAGCCAACCAACCAAAGTTTATCCCTCCCATAATTAGTTTACGCTACATAGGCACTAGTCTTTGGCAAAACCATTCAAGTCCCTCAGCCTTGACTTCAAAATCGTTAGCGCTAGCGTTTTCCCCTGTTGGGGTTAAGGTGTCTGTTATAGAGCCCAGCGATGCGGTCGTAAGCAGGAATGGCTAACAGACAGGGGGACGTCGACTTGCGCTCCTCGCAAGTCTCCGCCCCCAGTTAACACTTTGGCTTGGCTTGGCCGCATAATCAGTCGGAAAGAGTACTTTGTCAGACACACATCAAGAAGTAAACAACGCCAGACCGCCCGGCCACGATGCCTCGTGGACCGCGGCACACCACTGCTCAGCCGAGGAGACAGCAGTCCAGCATCAGCACCAGCCGTAATCCGTGACGATTCACCGTGGCCCTCCTGCCAAGTCCAGCCGTGCATCACACTACGCCACCTGCCTGTGGTCAACACTCCACCACGCGGTCGCATCGAAGTCATCCCGTAACGCAGCACACGAGCCGAGGCAAGACCAACGTATTACAATCAGACAACTACGCAACATCTACTGTATGACTTTGACATTAATGTGTGTGTGTGTGTGTGTGTGTGTGTGTGTGTGTGT
>Ga0268261_10001981_pt1 | contig 14526 bp, 21 predicted proteins | sample TergutNc150P1_FD_190353 | JGI IMG/M metagenome (GOLD analysis project Ga0268261, IMG submission 190353) | Nasutitermes corniger P1 segment gut microbial community from laboratory colony in Florida, USA - Nc150 P1 (SPAdes) (version 2) | ecosystem: Host-associated > Arthropoda: Insects >... | reverse complement strand
AACCTTACTGTGGTGAACGGGCGTGGAAGGACATAGGTGACAGTTTGAAACGACCTCACTATTTGAGCAGGGTAGATCATGTACGTAAAATTAGGACTAAGAGGCAAAGGACGGATTTGGGAAATATTTCTTTGTGAACAGGTTCATCGGGGACTGGAACCAGATACCGGCAAAAGTGTTAGAAACTCTCCCCTGTAAACCAACCACTTTTAGAAAAAGGCTAAGGAACGTGGTAACTGAATGGCTCCAAGAGACACTCAAGTGATCTAAATCCATCGGTTAGTGTAGTTAAGTGAAGTGACAGCAAAAAAGTGTAGGGTGCTTATGTGAAGTGAAAGCCAATAGGTGTAGTGCAGAATGACAGTGTATTGCAGTGAAGATGGTGGCGTGCAGTGGCGATCATCAAGGGTAGTGAAATAAAATGAAGTGTATGCGTGGTGCAAGTGATCTGGATGGGATGCATTTACATGTTTAGTGAATAGGCGAAATGTTATGGGTTGGGGTGAATGTGAGAAAGAAACACGGGGAAAAACTTAAAAAATATTGTATAGAATACCTTTATCACAAGTTGTAGGTTGAGTTGGATTTGTGTGTATTGTTTAGTTTTGTGTGTATTGTCATTAGATGACTTGAATGTATAGTAGCTTTTGTAGTGGGTGCATTGGATCATAACTATGTATAAGTTGTACTTTGGTTTAATTACTGCTTTTACTTTGATGCCGGACACCTGGCTATAAGTCAGTATCCGGAAAGTCCTGCGACCGGCCATCTCGACACAGTTTTTCTTGGTTTCCCTGGGTCCAAGAGCAAATGCTGAGATGGTTCCCCCATTCCAAGTTGCCTCTATATGCTTCTCATGTAGCCCACCCGGCTTAAATTCAGTAGTTACCAATTGTCTTTTATCATACTATGTAAAATGACCACTGCCACCGGGTGACAACCCAAATTCAGTTAATAAATATTATTATAAGACGTCCTCACTAATCGCAGCAATTTCACGTCGAATGTTGTTTTCCAGTTCCTGTATGGTGCGTGTCTTGTTGGCATAAGCTTTCCCTTTAAAGGCGCCCCACAGGAAAAAATCGGGCGGACTTAAGCCAGGAGATCTTGGCGGCCATAAAGCTTTCGAAATAATCCGGTCATCAAAAAAGCTTTCGATATCGGCCTTGCTCTCATTCGAGGTGTGCCATGTGGCTCCATCCTGCTGAAATAGCCGTTTCGGAGCCCGTCATCATCAAGTTGATCCACAAATTCGTTGAAGATACCGAGATAGCGAGCAGTATTCAATGTCTCGTGAAAGAAAATTGGACCGATTATGCGACGCCTGGAGATTGCACACCACAAACGTCTTTTCCGAATGGAGCGGAACTTCATGAATCTCACGAGGGTGTTCTGTTGCCCATATGCGTGAGTACTTCTGTACGTACTATAGTCACTCCCTACTTTTGTACCCTTTAGTTAAGCCCTTTGTACCACTGTGAAGAAGGCATCGAAGAAGGTTTTCGAAACATGTACATTGATGGTATGGCAGGGGCATAGGTCATTGTGTTTGGACTTTGTAGCGCGCAAGTTAGGACATTGGAGCAAGCAGCTCCGTCCAGCTTGACATATTTACCCAAGCCATTGGATATTATTAAAACAGAACCATTACCAATTACTACGATGTCTTGTACCCTGTAGTTAAGCCCTTTGTACTACAGTAAAGAAGGCATTCAAGAAAGTAGTCGAAACAGGTATCTGTGTATTGTGTAGTTAGGGCCTAAGGCATTTTTAGGCTCTGCCCTCCTATACCCCTTACCCTGACACCGTAGTGATTGGTAATGAATGTGTTTTAATAATATCCGACAGCGTTATAGTGCCACCCTATGGTTTGGTGGTGTTTTAAACCTAAGCTGTGGTAATGGATGTGTTTTATTATCTGATGACCTAACAGTGCAACCGTATGGCTTGGAATATTTATTTAGACGTGTAGGATGAAACGTCTGCGAGCACCGGTCCTTGTCTGAGCCGTTTTAGGGTCTCAAACAGTGATGAGGTATTGGTTCGGACTTCCACGAGACCGTTACGTGATATGTAATTCATGGATTGCACACGTGATTATAGAAATATTTATTTGACTTTTATTTTAAAATAAAAAACTATGCCACGTAGCCAAATTTTAATGCCTTTTGAGTACGAATGTGAATGCGTTTGACCCTGTAAAAATAAAAAATTCGAAATTTTTCAAAATTTCAAAAGTTCATTATTTACATTGATGATTTTATAGTACGTTTTTACACGCAGAAAAGGTTACACTGACTGTGGAATATGCTCGAATGTAATTTATGTAAATGTCAAAAAGGATTATGTGCGGAGCGTTTTAAACTTAAGCCGAGAAGATTGGTAACGGACGTACGTTAATAATATCCCATGCAACAGCAGTGCCACCGTATAGTTTGGTATTCCGCTAAACTAACTTAACCGTCCGTAGTATTTGATGTATTTGAACTAAGTTTTGATACGTTTTGATGGCTGGCCCACGTTTCTCCTAATCTTTATTTAAAAATAAAAAATGCAAGGTAGCCAAATTTTAATACCTGTTGAGAACCGAATGTGAATGCGTTTGATCCTGTAAAAATAAAAACTTCGTAATTTCTAAAAATTTCAGAAGTTCTTTTTCGACATCTCGACATTTGATGTCTTTGAGTACGTTGATGGACGTAGAAAATAAGGTTACACTGCCTGTGGAACATGGTCGAACGCAATTGAATGAAATGTAAAAAGGAATTATGTGCGGAGAGTTTTGAACATAAGCCGAGACGATTGGTAATGGACGTATATTAATAATATCCCATGCACCAACAGTGCCACGGTACAGTTTGGTAGTCCTCAAAAACTAACCTAACCCTCCGTAGGCATTGGTAAATAAAATTTTGTATGCCCTCATGTTGGCGTACTTACAGGGTCAAAGTCCATGTCTCACTAGGGTAGCCATTAAAGATTTAGTGCGACCGTATTTATTGGTAAATAAAATCGTCTTAAAATGAAGAGAGACGAACCTTCGCACAGAGTGACGCGGTATGCTTGTGGCACACAATACATGGTCACACGTGCGGAGATAAAGAATGGTCGCAGGTGAAACATAAATTAGATTAGTTTAATGAGATGTTGTTTCTTGTGAATAGTATGTATATGGCCAGTGACTGTGTTTATAAGAAAATGAAAGCTTCCCAGAGAGAACGTAATACTTTTTGGGAATTAAGTTAAATTAGTTTAAGGAGATAGAGGAGTAGGAGGTGACAGAGATCATAAAAATAATTGAGTAGTTGAAAACATAGTTTATTGTTCTATTAGTGGTACAACGTTCATACTCGGAAGCGTCATGTCTCAAACAACATGTTTTACAAGTTCGAGCTTGTTCCTTATCAACGAGCTGCAACCTGTACAGTCGATGCCAAAGTCCATTACCGTTATCTCTGGGTTGGCTTCTTCCAAACGATTTAATGCCGTTCCATTAATCCAGATAAACTTATGGAGCCTGATATTACAGTATTCTGACATGAATCTTGTACATACATCTTTGTCAAAGAGAATATAAGTCGCAAATACATTCCGTTATATGAAGATTATACTTGTAATTACAAGCAATGTACAACTGTGAAGCAATGGATACAGGAATATAGTTTCCGTAAAAGAAAGCAATCAATTTTCTAACAATACTGGGTTTAGGAATATCGATAAATATATACCTAATAATATATATTAGCCACGTATCAATCTGAACGAGGTGTTGATCTACTTGTTGCAGGAGATTCATGGTTCAGAATAAAAAAACATAAATTGTCAATGGTTTCTTTATGATTACTATATTGTGTAGCTGTAGCAACTGACATTTAAATGCAATTACAATGTGGTATTAATGCCTTATTTAATCCCAACTGATGGCCATGTATAAAGATCGTACATTCTTAGTTTGATCACATATATAGATGAAGTACAAATTCATCTGAAACGAATGTAAAATGAAAATCATTGTGTGTTAGATTTTACATATTAATTTTGGTATTTTTTGGATCTGTATTTTGAAATGGTTACAGTTAGATACCATTCACTTCCTCATTGCGAAACAAACGATCGCTCACAGTGGCAACTCAGCGCTTATTTGTCAGTTCCCCATTCTCTCGAAGCCCTTAACCCCGACTCTGACGCGATCAGTTTGTCTCAACTGTAAAATATGTTCATGTATCTTTTGCTGTGACTCCCCGCTTTTTGATGACTTACAATTCACTCGAAAGGATTCGTTATACGCCGGTCAATACGTATTTACAAGACTCTGAGAACGATAATTATTATACAATGTTTAATACTGATTACGATGTGGCATTGATTCTTCGTACTACAAGACAACCGAATTGACTGAGTTAATATTCTGTATTCCAAATTAATTCGAGTGAAACATTTTCGTAATATAATTAGGACGATTTGAACTAAATTCTAAATTCATATTTATTCGGGTTTATACAAAAGCAAGATAATCATTTTATCTTTCTTGTTTTATTATTTATCATCCCCTTCATATCTGTACAATAGCATTATCATCATTGATTTACAATATATAGACTATCTATAGTCAAGTGTGATTTTGGTCAGTTACTTGTCTCCATGTACTACGCCTTTATGTAGCGCACTGTCAGTATTTACTGACTGGTGGCAGTTACTACCGTTTATCAGGATATCAGTGTTACGAACCCCTCACGGTACTTGTATATTTGTCACATACGATATCATTAGTAAAATCTAGACCCCTACTAATTAGGGCATTACACATCTATTTTTCTTTTCAATGGCCAAGATGTGCGATTTATTTTTAACACATGTTCCTTTATAAATGAGATTTAATGAGACTTTTGCAGTGTTTATATCCTCAATATCAGCATCCGAAGAAGCATAACCATAACGCTTTGGCATAAACATTTTTACTGTATGAAATGGCGCATTCCTAATGCTCATCAAAATGGTTGGCCCGAATTTCGTGACGATCCTTTCTGCGTGGGTTATAGAATATTTCCGATCCACCTCCAAAAAACTGATTTTAACAAAGTGGTAAGAAGTGGCGTCTTGAAATTTCCTGCCAAGGTCCATCTGAAAAAGTTTTGTGAGTTGTTGCTAGGCGATAGCTAAGAGTAAACAGTTAACATACATTTTCTTATTAAATCAGGTTACCTTGTATGTATAGTCTTCTAAACACAACAGAATGCGCGCAACCTTGTCTGGTCCTGTACACGTCTTCTAAACATTACAGAATGCACACAACCTTGTCGGGTCTATTCTATTTATAACTCTCGAAGAACTTGCTTAGAAAAGAATCTATTAAAAATTTGTATGCGATCTTTGGACAGTGTTTATCTCCAGCCTTTTTGGACACTGATAAATGATTAAGAACATTACATGTTTAGAGGAAGAAATACCTATGTCTTATAATAAATAGAGGGAACGTTGTGTTTGTAATTCATTCACGACGCCAGAGGGCGGATATTAGTCAGCATTAGTGGAGGACCTTATTTTTCAGAACAAACCTTTACAATTGGTGAGTAGTTGTTTCGATTAGGTGTCTATCTTAACGGATTATAAAGCATTAAATTATGTCTAGTAACATTAGCGAATTGTTTACAGAGTACCTATGGCTCGATCATTAGAGATAAATGAAGATGAAATGGAGCCTCCCACGGTTCATGTACTTGAGATAAATGAGGATAAAATGGAACTCCGTAGTTTTACTATAGATGGAGAAATAAACATAAAATGCTTTCAATGCTTGGGAAACAGCGTACCGTGCGCCTCTTGCCACCATATGATGGAGAGGATTCGAACACTATGTCCCATTTCCTAACCAGCGTGACAGGTCTGAGTACGCTTTATGAAATTGTAAATATTCTGATATGGTAGGAATTGCAATGAGCAATGAAGTTAATGTGCAGGACAAAGTATAGGAATCAGCTTCAGAAGAAAGGACCAGATAACCTCAAACGAGATTTGGTCAGTTTTCGAGAAAGTAGCCCAGTCGAATGCTAGGTTTAAAGCTTTAGATAAACAGGTTATGACCATCCATTCTGTAAAATGCCAATCGGCCATGGCCAAATGGCTACTAAGGGTAGACCGCTTGAGACCAGTGTCCATCTGAAAAGAAGTATCATTGATGTTAAAGTGGAAGAAATCTGCTTGGCCCATGCCCTAATTATTAGCATTGCCAAATGAACTAATGAATCAAATTACAATTCATATCGCCAAGGATCGGAGGCCGGGAGAGATAAGATCGAGTGCAATGTGGAATGTTTTATTAGTTATCATGTAAAAGTGCGGTTCAAGGACTTAATGGTTATAGATAATGTTTGTTTGCATGAAATTAAACGATCATGAGTAATGATTTAGAATTTGTTTATTCAGAATGAGATGTACCGTCGATCACACATTTGGAATGGGGTTTTATCCTCCATACTAAAAAATAAGACTGACAAACTGGCATTGCTTTTTATTAATGGTAGATTACCGATGTGTAGTTTGTGTGTCTACAGTGTCGGCGTATGATTCTTTGCGATACTTTAAACATTCGCGGTAAAAATCAGGTCCTTTGTCATATCCGACGTAGACACAAGGGAACCAGTATCCATGTTCCTGCCAAACGATATCACTAGGACCGCAATCCTAAAGGCGACCTCCGCGTTGGAAACAAACAGTTTGCTAACTCCAGCCTTTTACGAACCAAAACGAGAATAAGAACCTCCTGCATATAGTGTCAGTAAAAGGTAACGATTAAAAAAGTAGTTAATTCACCGTCGTAGAAAAACACCGACTCAGCTAATGAGACGGGTGTAGGATTCGTCTCCGGCCAGTTAATATTTTCGAACGATCGTACACGATCGATGAGTGAATAGTAAGCGGGGTTCTTTGGTCCCTGCCATAGATTGACAACCTGTTTCAGGACGTAATGCTCTTATAATCCGCGGTTCAAGTATTTGTTTCCCTCTCGGTCAGGCCCCACGTCGACAGAACACACCAAAGCATCCTCTGGCACACGGTCCGAATCAGCACTGTTTCCTATGATTTAAGCAACTCGAAATGAAGTTCTTTTTCGTAAAAGTGCCTTTTATATTACAATGTTAGGCGCAAATCAGAGCCGTTTGTTGGTCGGAAAAGCGTAATTGGCGAAATAAAAAAGAACACTGATGAGGTCATTTCGAAGGAAATTTATTGCAGAACAAGGAAAAAAGCAACTAAAGAGTAAGATGATCGTTTACATTAGTGTTAATGTTTTCTGTTCTTCATACAGCTGGGGGTAGAGAATATTCTTGCTGTACGTGGGTAGTGGTTCGATTTATTCGGCGGAAGCCATGCCGGACATTGTATGTCATGACGTCCGTCATAGCGCTACTGATTCTCGCTAGTTGATCCGTACCAATAGGCATGATGCTATTAAGGTAGCGCAGATCCGACAACTTGTAGGCGATATGCGTACGTTGAACTATGTACATCCCGGCGGCCCTGTAAGTGGTTGTAATTATCCAGAATTCATCTTGGATGCCTGCTGTATAATATGTATTAGCACAACTGGCATCACACAAGCGCGGTAGGTGTTGGGCCAGCGCTATAACTTGCTGCTCCGTGATTCTAATAGGTCCGATCTACGATCCTCCAAATTCCACCATCGGCATGTAGCGCATTGATGGGTAAAAAGCAACCAAGACATACTGGGCCTTGTTCTCGTCGAGGAAAAATACACGACGAAACAATGCACGGTTGGGATCGAATGCAGGACTGATTCCCTCCTCAATATGATATGAGCAGACGTCAATTTCGGGCGTCTGGACTTTGAGTTTAGGTCTGCGGGTCTGCGGCGTTTCCTTGCTGACATAACGAGGTAGACTGATAAGTAGCTAGTAGTTCATTCGTGTTTTATGCAGCTGAAACAAACGTGGGATATGACGTCATTACAGTCACACCCCTGAATTAAAAATGGCGGTATGGTATGAATTAGCTTTGGTGCATTTCACCTATTCTTTATGTGGTGCTTTAACCATCCGTAAAGGGAAAGTGCGTTACGGGCTGCACAACTCTTGTCAGGAAACTTGTGACAGGGCGGACTGAAGCCGGTTGTCATTCTGAAGCTCTTGCGTGAAGGGCAGCCAAACGTATCTAAATTTTTAACTGAGCGGCCAAGTAAGTTAGAGAGAAACTTGCATTTGGCCGTGCCTTTAGCTTATAGATGGGCAAAGTTTGCCGTGGCCTCGGTTAAGTTTTGGAATAATGATGAATAAACAATAATTCCCTTGTCCCATGATATACAAGACTGTTCGGAGCCATGGACGTCCATGGAGTAGGGGTTAGAAAACGAAATGTTTCGAGGACATTTTCAGATGCCACAGAAACTTCCTTCATTACTTCTTCAACATGTGCCCCAATAAGTATTCATAATCAATAACAATCTCAATTTCGCACGACGTACAGTTTGCAAATAAGGTAATAACGCTTGAGAACTCACCTTTAATACCTACTGGTGCAGCATAGGCCTCCACGAGGTACCCAGCGTAGAGACCCAAATTCCGATGCGAAGAGTTGCTCTACCTGCTGATCGGCGAGGCTAGGAGTAAACAGGCCGACGAATTGTTTTCCTGTGTAGCTTCTATCCATGTACAGGGCGAACAGACAGAAATAATTGTCGCAGACTGTACTCGTAGGTTCTTGGAGCTGCACGTTGTTATAATTTAGGACGGTACAATTGCGTCTCAAGAGTGTCTGGATATCGTTAGTATGAGCGGACAGGCCGTAGGAGTCAAAGTAGAATGCTGTTGAGGACCGGGATTCGAGTAGAATAGCTAGCCAATTTGATCCGGATTTTATATGGGCATCTGTAGTGACTATGACAGTGCTAGTCTGTGTGATAGAATATGGTAGATCAGTTGGAAAAGCACCCAGAAACGATTTAATGTTATTTAAGGTACACGGTATCTGAATTGTGTCCATCTTAGAAGTCTGGTGACAGTTCGCAAAGAATCGATGAGGACAGAATTGTTGTATTCCAGGTACAATAGGCACGTGACTTCCTCCTTTAGTACTTCCTTAAATGTTAACTGAATGCGTATATTGCCACCTTCAACTGCTGAAGTATGTCCTAGCGATGCGGCCATGTCAGGCGTTAGCTCAAATAAGAACACAAAGTAACCATTAATATAAATATCGTGAGTTATGTGAAGTCTCGAGTTCCAATAGTGAATACAAGAGCCTTGAGATAGTCTTGTATACCTTGACAGTTGTATTCTCATGACCGGAATCTATTGACAGGCTGTAGCTAGGGATTTGCCGACCATTCACGTACATCACGAACGTAGGAAGACCAAAATGTTGAAATTTGTAGGGATTTGTATTGATGGTGCCGAAGAAGTCGTTAGCTATCATAGTCAACAGGAGCCTTTTAGGTATGCGACCCATGACAGCCTGGTCGATCAAGAGTGACTGGGGCCCTGCAGAGAATGTGAGAGTTTTCAGTTCGACCCTCGTCAGGTTATACCGTGCAAGATCAGTCTTCAAGGTCTCTTCGTGGGCTAACTGGATCAGCGGGTTTACCCTGATGCGTCTAACAAACAGTCTGACATCAACAAATTTGAAAGTAGTCTTAGAATCTGCGGCAGGTTTCATCAGGTAGGAACTTGGCTTGGCTTTTGTAAACTTTATCTGCAGCTTGAAGCCGGGAAGTAAGAATTTCGGAACGTTGCATATATCAATATGTATTCTCCCGTACATTGCAATTTCTTTGTTTTGTTTCTGTCTATTCCAGCGATCTATAAATCCCGTGTTGTCGACTCTGCTTTCGTAGGGTCACAGGGCATCATATCTCCTACATACACATACCAGTAGCTGTTTGTGAGATGCGATATCGCGGTGTCGGTACCATAAGATAAAGGCGTCTCTAAATAAGCCCTAGAGTTATAAAGGTCACCTGACTGTGTTATATTCAAGCCATTGAGGCCAATAGTACATTGACAAAAAAGCGAATTTAGAAAGTTATTTGTACCGGCAGGGTGATCCGTGGCGTCCAGAGCAGTTCCATCGGCCTTTGTAAATTTGCCGCGAATATAGATTTTTATATCGGGTCAACATACGTGTCGAAATCAGCGGGTATCAGGAATTCCAGATAGCTCTGATGAATGGATGCTATGGGCTTGTAGACCAACACATTCCTTTCGTGGATCGCGTGTTGTACTGGCTTGCGAGTAAAAATATCAAATTCAGTACTAACAAACGCTAGGTCCTTCTGAGGCATGGTCGTACCGTGACTGATGTAAATTATAAAAAAATATACCGTTTTATAGTCCTAGCCCGCTGGCGACCTGTTCTAGGTAAGGCCGTTTAGTTTTTCTTTTTTGTTTTGGATTTCGCATGGCAGACAATGCTCCCTTTCCCTTGCGAACCCCACCTCCACGCAAATTATTATTTCTTTGTCGAGTCAGACACGTGTTTTGAGATTATGTCGGGTTTCCGCCTGAGGATTTTTGGCAATATCTGTAAGAATCATGCCGCTTGTTCGTAACACCTCGCTTCCAAGAGCTTTGAGCGTTCCTTACCCATAGATTTGGCACCGTTCCAAAGAATTAGTCTAAGGGTCCCAAATATTGCTGACAGAACACTACCTAGACCGTGTCCCCGCTGTACGAAAGGTGGAGTATTGTAAATTGAACCGATATCTTCGCGGCCACGACATGCTTGTCGCCGGTAATACAGGACAAGGGGATCTATTGTTATAAATGTCTGATGTGGTTGCTAACGTAGGGTTTTATACGCGACAGAAATGTAGAACCACTTTCGTGGGCACCTCGCCACTCCTAAAAGGGAGGGCTTATCCCTCAGTTCCGCTTCCATTATTTTAATGTCTTGGAAGGAACGTTTTTCGACCGGTACATAATAGATATTCTTAAAAGTAAGGACGCAATACTTTGACGGATGGATAAAAGTCCGCAAACATCAGAAATCGTTACCCACAAACCACGGTGTAATCAGATCACAATAAACCAAGACGTTTGTCTCGCCAATAATTTCAACTGGTTTTAGCGTGCCGCTTTTAGGAGGCGGACAGCTAAATTCACATAACCCAACCCCCTTATTGTCTTTCGAACCCATTTGAACTGTAAACTCCGCGAGCTTATTTGCAGGACGTATTTTCCACGTGGCATTCCTAAATAATGTAATTTAAAAGTGCTTGTGGTACTCCGTCTTTTCTCTCACTAAATATTCTTCACGCTAGCTGCATTTATCCAACTATCGAAGTCAGGACCGTAGCCTTTCCAGAGAACGAGGTACTCCAGAATGCCACGTTTGACCCTTGAAGCCAGAATTTTATCAATCTGAAACGTATTGCTTTTCGTGATACGAACAGGTGTTAGCTCTTCCTTAAAAAACTGCCCGTCTATTACCTCTTGATTGAAATCTTCCAGTTCGTACACGGGTTGAGGGGTCCTACGAATTACCTTCATAATTCGAAATACCTCCGTGGTGTAATTCTGTTCGCCGCTTTGGCAAATTTCATTTTCTCTTTACTAATGCGAACTTGCTGCCCGACGCGAAATTTGGGTTGTGCAATAGGGATTCGGCTTCGTTTCTCGTTCATTCTCTCCCACATCGCAAGAATATCAGAATCAGTTATTCGTACTGACGGCATGACAGTCGTACTGTGAACCGTCGCGTTGTAGCCTTTCACAAATTGTGGGGTACGTCAATAAACTTGTAGGTGTTCTTATATGTGAAGTATTTGTGTAATTTATCCCAGATATTGTGGTGAGCTCTTTCGATGAGAGAGCATTTGACATCAGGGTTTTTACAGATCTGAAACTGAATTCCCTTGACTTTTAACATGTCTTCAAACGATTTATTGAAGAGTTCCTTTCCTCTATCCGTGCTCACCCAGACAGATGTCTCCGTATAGGTTTCAAATATTTATTTGATGCCGTCGTTATATTTACTGAGGCCTTGGACATCGACCAGATCACATTCACACACGTTATTGATATTATTCACAGTTTAGGGGTTCCTATGAAAATGTTTTCCCACTGCTCTGTGTAATGTGTACATATCTTGTTTTAAGAGCCAGGCCTTAATATCTGCAGGCGCTGTGTTCTGTTCCTGTTTACTCGTACTCTGACAGCGTTTTGCAGCTCTGCAGAGTTCTGCAGAGCAGACGGTTTAGCGCGGTCATAGTACAGTCTGCTTCTCATCTTTCTCTCTCTAATATTTCAAACACAATTCGCGTAAAGATGCTTCAATACCCCGACGTCTTATCTGGGGTAACAGCTTAGCGATTATGGTTCTGAATTTGGTTCCGCGGGCGATGTGGATGGGGGCACCGGGTTCGTAACCCTGCACATGAGCGATGGTCAAATCCAAAATGATCTTATATTGTTTAAGGTCGTCTTCGCTGACAAGTCTTTTATCTACCTCTTTTCGAGTTAGTAGCTCCCAAAGACCTCGTGTGCCTTTAAAATGCTTATCTTCAATATAAAGGTCACTGTTTCTATCCAGGGTCACATCGGAACTACACATAAAAAATCTGTTACCTGTTTTACGCAATCCGTACTCTGCATCGAGAACGCCTCATTTGTGAACATATGATGACAGGTATGGGCTAGATATCTAGCCGAAAGACTTCCTAGCAAATGCGCGTACCTCTCCTTCGATAACGGCACCGGCAACCACACTATCATCATCGGTAGCAGGAGTAGCACCAGCAATTGTAGTACTAACGGGACTTGTCCCTGTTTCATATACAACGTCTCTCGCTGAAGAGGTTGAGGGAAGTGCTACATGCTGTGGCGGCGTAGTCAGATGTTGAACAGTCTGCGTACCGAACTCTCCTGACTCGCTTTTTGGTATAGCTAATTTCTGTAGGAGAGTAGTGTCAGGTAATACCAATTTATAGTCAGCGATCGCCTTTATCAACGCCCTACGTCCGACAGCGGCTTTCTCAATCTCGCCACGCATCGTAACCCACTTATCATAGGGGGTTTGTGCCCCTTCTTCCTCGTTACACGTGTCTAATTTATAGTACTATGCGTTGTCTTCTGAAGAGGCGATTTTCGCCGCATTGTAGTTGATGGTGATGGACGCTCATTCTTTTTTAAGTAATCGGGAGAAACAAGGTACATTTTGCGTAACAGTTTTAAGCGTCTCACGAACGAAATATAAGACTGGGTATAGTGGGTAAAATAGCAATTAGCAGACGCACGAGAAATCCTACTTGTTGTTTTATCAAGAGTTTGTTAGTCGAGATAGACACTCGTTCATCTGCGATCGCGCTGTGTGGAACTTTGAACTTTCGTAATCTCTTCTGACAAGCAGTCAACTTTAGATTGTCGCGTAGCACATTTAGTACACATTCGCTAATAGATATCACGAGTTCGCTGTTACAATTTTTAATGATGGCTTTCGTAATTGTGGTTTTGCTGTCTTGAGTACTGGTAGATGGTGAAAGATTTTATCCGCTTCATCCTTTACCTGAGCGTAAATAATGGGAGGATATTCAGACGGAAAGACATTGGTTCGATTCAGTTGCAGATCGTCTGTATCCTGGGCAAAGTCTAAAATCACATAGCCGTCCGGATTCTGGGTTGCCTTCCGATACGCTTCACACAGACTGGCACTAGCTTCGGGAAGCATTTGCCGTGCGAGGTATGCAAACTGGTTCCTATCGCGAACGTTTTTTAAGGCTACCAAATATTTCGCATTAAGCGATATGACACTGCAGTGCGCAGCTTGGTGAAAAAAGTTCTGGGTAGCTTCATCGTCTGGGGCCCGAACCCAGCTAGGCTAACCACTAGCCTCTGTTTTGTGTTTAAGAAACGTGTTTATGTATTCTACGAAAAGGCCGCCTTCCCCATGTCTGGATTTTATTGCGTTACTTCGTACTGGTACACTTATTAAATTTCTAAAATTTTGTATCCTATGTTAACCGCCAATCGCACTTCATCTATGATGCACGTGCCATCCAGACATCTTTCTGCATCGCTGAAATGCTGACATTTGCTAGTTATGTTCTGTTCTAAGGCACACGATCGGCACAGACAGAATAACAACTTCTTGTATCGAAATTGGAGGACGAGGTGATAGAGGTCCTTCGGTGGCACAATCGTACAGTTCATCAGACCATCCACCTTCAGACAGGCCTCCTTATCAGCACATGCGTCACAGACATGAATGACCGGATGACCCATGGGGAATTTGAAGTACTTACAAATGTAAGGATACAAACTCATTACGCCGCAATACTGCACAGATTCCTCCTCCTCCCGTATCTTATAGTGGAGCAGCATGGCTTCGGTTCGATCATCAAACAGAGCATGTCGGGTGATCAGGGGCGCATGCTTGACAATGGGATGCGCTAGCAATTCGGTTTTCTGCATCATTATCTTGGCTTCGTCACTTACATTCCCATTGGGTTTTAACTTGGTAGCCTGCCCGGTTTATCTGTTCGATCCTTTACACCGTCTGATCATAGCTTTCGGCCAG
>Ga0268261_10001980_pt1 | contig 14529 bp, 13 predicted proteins | sample TergutNc150P1_FD_190353 | JGI IMG/M metagenome (GOLD analysis project Ga0268261, IMG submission 190353) | Nasutitermes corniger P1 segment gut microbial community from laboratory colony in Florida, USA - Nc150 P1 (SPAdes) (version 2) | ecosystem: Host-associated > Arthropoda: Insects >... | reverse complement strand
AATTCCTATATAATTTTATATAATTTTTATTGAAATATCAAGTTATTTAACGCAAAGTACTTATTAAGCCCCTTTGTTTTTCTTGATAATTTCTTCAGTAATGTTTTTAGGCGTTTGTTCGTAATGATCAAATGTCATAGAATAGTTTCCACGCCCTTGTGTGTTTGATCTCAAGCTTGTTGCATATCCGAACATTTCAGCTAAAGGAACCATTGATTGAATGACAATTGCGTTTCCTCTTTCTTCTTGTCCTTCGATACGACCACGTCTAGAAGAGATATCTCCCATTACATCTCCCATGTATTCACTTGGAACTGTAATTTCAACAGACATGATTGGCTCTAATAATACCGCTTTACATCTTTTAGCAGCTTCTTTTAAAGCCATAGATGCAGCGATTTTATATGCCATCTCACTTGAATCGACATCATGGTAAGAACCATCGAATAATGTCGCTTTAACATCGATTACTGGGTAACCAGCAACGATACCTGATTGAAGTGCGTCTTCAACCCCAACACCAACTGAGTTGATGTATTCTCTTGGTACAACCCCACCAACGATAGCGTCAACGAACTCGTAACCTTTTTCTGGATTTGGTTCAAACTTGATCCAAACATGTCCGTATTGTCCACGTCCACCAGATTGTTTAACGTATTTCCCTTCACACTCAGCAGCTTCAGTGATTGTTTCACGGTAAGATACTTGAGGTGCACCTACGTTACATTCTACGTTGAATTCACGTTTCATTCTATCAACGATGATATCTAAGTGAAGCTCACCCATACCAGAGATAATAGTTTGTCCTGTTTCTTCATCAGTGTAACGTCTGAATGTTGGATCTTCCTCAGCTAATTTAGATAAGGCAATACCCATTTTATCTTGATCTTTTTTAGATTTTGGTTCAACCGCAACCGAGATAACTGGCTCTGGGAATTCCATAGATTCTAAAATGATTGGATGTTTTTCATCACATAAAGTATCTCCAGTAGTTGTATCTTTTAAACCAACTGCAGCAGCGATATCTCCTGAGTATACATCAGTAATCTCAGTACGATCGTTTGCTTGCATCTGTAAGATACGAGAGATTCTCTCTTTTTTACCTTTAGTTGAGTTATAAACAGCAGTTCCAGAAGAAATGTGTCCTGAGTAAACTCTAAAGAAAGTTAAACGCCCTACGAATGGGTCAGTGATAACTTTGAATGCTAAAGATGAGAATGGTGCGTTATCATCAGCTGGTCTTTCTTCTTCAACTTCACCGTTTGCTGTATCAACAATCCCTTTAATTGCAGGAATGTCTAATGGTGATGGTAAATAATCAACAACCGCATCTAATAATAATTGAACACCTTTGTTTTTGTATGCTGATCCACATAATACTGGGAAGAATTCTCCAGATAATACTGCGGTACGAATTGCACCTTTTAATTGATCAACAGATACTTCTTCTCCTTCAAGAACAGCCATCATGATTTCTTCATCGAAATCAGCTAATCTTTCTAATAATTCCATTCTTAATTCTTCTGCTTGGTCTTTTAACTCAGCAGGAATTTCGATTTCAGAAATATCAGTTCCTTCATCATTGTTGTAGTTGAATGCTTTCATTTCTACTAAGTCAATGATTCCTGTGAAGTCATTTTCTGATCCAATTGGTAATTGGATTGCAGCTGCATTTGCATCTAAACGTGAATGTAATGATTTAACTGACATGATGAAGTCAGCACCAGTTGCATCCATTTTATTAGCAAATACGATTCTAGGTACATTGTATCTAGTTCCTTGACGCCATACTGTTTCAGTTTGAGGCTCAACACCTGCTTTAGCATCTAAAACTGCTACCGCTCCATCAAGTACACGTAATGATCTCTCAACTTCTACAGTGAAGTCAACGTGACCTGGTGTGTCAATGATGTTTAAACGGTGCTCTTTCCAGTTAGCTGTAACAGCTGCCGATGTGATAGTGATACCACGTTCTTTTTCTTGGGCCATGTAGTCAGTTACTGACGCACCTTCATGCGTTTCACCGATTTTATGGATGTTTCCAGAAAAATATAGAATACGCTCAGTCGCTGTTGTTTTACCAGCATCGATATGAGCCATGATTCCAAAGTTTCTAGTCATTTTTAATGACGTTTGACGTGCCATAAACTTTCGTTCTCCTTAATATTAATTATTTAATGTTAAAAGATTACCATTTGAAATGAGCGAACGCTTTGTTAGCTTCAGCCATTTTATGAGTATCTTCTTTTTTCTTAACAGAACCACCAGTACCATTAGCAGCATCCATAATTTCGTTTGCTAATCTCATAGTCATAGTTTTTTCACCACGTAATCTTGAATAGTTAACTAACCATCTTAATCCTAAAGTGATTCTTCTTTCGTCTCTAACCTCAACTGGTACTTGATAGTTAGCTCCACCGATTCTTCTTACTTTTAATTCTAATAATGGCATAATGTTATCTAAAGCTCTTTCAAATACGTCCATTGCATTTTCATTAGTTTTCTCTTCGATTACTTTGAATGCATCGTATAAGATATCTTGAGCAACACCTTTTTTACCATCAATCATAATTTTATTTACTAAACGAGAGATTAACTTTGAGTTATAAACTGGATCCGCTAATACGTCACGTTTGGCAATATGTCCTTTTCTTGGCATATTAAATCTCCTTCCTACAAATTACTTTTTTCTTTATGTCTAAATTCTACTATTTCGCAGCTTTAGGTTTTTTTGTTCCGTATAATGAACGTGATTGTTTACGATCATTAACACCAGCACAGTCTAAAGTTCCACGAATGATATGATATCTAACCCCTGGTAAGTCTTTTACTCTACCACCACGAATTAAGACAACACTATGCTCTTGTAAGTTGTGTCCAATTCCTGGGATATAAGCAGTAACTTCCATACCATTAGATAATCTAACCCTTGCATATTTACGTAAAGCCGAGTTTGGCTTTTTAGGCGTCATAGTTGCTACCCTTGTACAAACACCTTTTTTCTGAGGTGATTTAGTATCAGTAACTTTCTTTTGTAAAGTATTGTACCCATGTTGTAAAGCAGGTGATTTTGATTTCACGACTTTATCAGTACGACCTTGTCTAACTAATTGATTAATTGTTGGCATTTTTTATTTGCTCCTTTCTTAAATGTTTCTTACACACAGTTCCGGGTGTATCATAATACTTTCGTATAAAAAGTACACTCAATTTGTGTAACCTAGATAATAATACACGAGATTTAAATTTTAGTCAATAAAATAAACGGTCTAATTTCTAAATTCTTAAAATATACGCATTTGTCTACATTATTAAAGTAACCCTACATTCTTAAAGTTACATCCCGATATCAAAAAGAAAGGCCTGAGCCTTTCTTAATTTAATATTAGAAGTCAAATCCACCACTGTTTGATGAATTACTACTTCCAAATCCACCACTGTTTGATGAATTACTGCTTCCGAATCCAAATCCACCATTGTTAGTAGAATTGTTATTTCCAAATCCAAATCCACCATTGTTAGTAGAGTTGTTATTGTCAAAGCCAAATCCACCATTGTTAGTAGAGTTGTTGTTTCCAAAGCCAAATCCATTATTGTTTGATGAATTGTCATTTCCAAAGTTAGATCCACCATTATTGGTTACCATTGTTTGAGTACCCATTGGTGTATCAAATGTATTGGTAGATGTTCCATTAGAAAAATTAGTTTGAGTACCCATTGGTGTATCAAATGTAAGTGCACTTGTTCCATCACTAAAGTTGGTTTGTGTTCCCATTGGTGTTTCAAATGTAAGAGCACTTGTACCATTACTAAAGTTTGTTTGTGTACCCATCGGTGTTTCAAATGTAAGAGCAGTCTCACCATTACTTAAATGTGTTTGTGTACCCATCGGTGTATCAAATGTAACAGCAGTTTTACCATTACCTAAATTCGTTTGTGTTCCAACTGGTGTTTCATAACTTTGCGAGTTATTAGCTCCAAATAACCATGTAAATAATCCCATATAAACATCTCCTTATAAAAACATTTGTTTAAACTATTTCATAGCTTTCCTATGTACTATTATTATACCCCTAGTATTAAAATAAGTATTGTTACTATTATGGAGTTTCTATGTTACTTTTAAGTCTATAAAATAAAAAAGATAGATTGCTCTATCTTTAGAAAATACTTAAATCTAATAGTTTACTCACTTGTTCTAACATATATTGACCAGCAAGAGAGTTACCTTTAGCATCTAATTCTGGTGAGAATACTCCTATACCTAGACCATTACGTTTGGTAGATACTGACATGATACCACCACCTACTCCTGATTTAGATGGTAATCCCACCTCTACCGCAAAGATACCAGAGGCATCATACATACCACAAAGTGCCATTACGGTACGTACAATTCTTGCGATTTTAGGTTCAAATAATTGTTGGCCGGTCTCTTCATTAAAACCATCCTTCGCTATAACATAAGCAATATTAGCTAGATCTTTACAAGTTATTTCTATTGAACATAGTTTAAAGTAAGCATCTAATATCTCTTCGACATCACCTTCTAGTATACCAGTAGATTTCATAAAGTAAGCCAATGCTCGATTTCTAGAACCTGTTTCTTTCTCTGACATATAGACATTTGAATTATATGTGATATTTGGATTGTTTGCCATTAATCTAACTAGATCAACTACTTTATTAAACTTACCAGTAGAATCTATTTCTTTTAGTAAGGATACCGTTACAATAGCTCCCGCATTAATAAAGGGATTTAAAGGACGATTCTCATTCTTTAATTCTAGATTTACTATTGAATTAAAAGATGCTGATGTAGGTTCTACCGTTACTTTAGATAAGACTTCATCACTTGTTCTTTCGATAATCGCACATATAAATAAGACTACTTTTATTATTGATTGCATCGAAAACTTCGTTTCGTAGTCACCTAGTGCAACTTCTAAGTCACTACCACTTTTCATATAAAAACCTAATTGGTTAGCTTCTACCTTACCTAGTTCTGGTATATAATCTGCGACTTTACCTTCACCAATTTTTTCTTTTGCTTGTAAATAGATTTGTTCAATTGCTTGATTCATTATTTCCATAAAAGATTCTCCCTTTATTTAGATTGTTATGACTATTATACAACACACTAGAATATAATCAATTAATCATAAAATAAAAAGCCATATCTTTCGATATGACTAATTGTTTAATAAATAGTTAATAGCTGCGTTTAATGTAGCATCGTTTGATCTAGTGTTAGCTGCTACTAGAACATTTGATATTAAACGAGATTGTACTCTAGTTGATAGATCAGTTTCATTTGTTAGATTGTTTTGTAATTTAAACTGATTCAATGCATTTCTAGTTTGTTGTGAGAAGTAACCATCTTCTCTACCTGGATTGAATCCTAACATATTTAATACTTTTTGGAAGGGTATCAAGTTAGAATTAACGGTATCATATTTGATATCTTCACTTACTTGCATCCCTAAACGAGCCGCTTGTTGGGCTTGTGATAGTTCGATAACATGACTAGGTAGAATCCCATCACGGTTGATTGAATTACCATTAGGTGATAACCATTCCGCATTGGTGTATTTTAAAATCGAATCATCTGGGAAGGTAAAGAAGTTTTGCATAATACCCTTACCGAAGGTTCTTTGTCCAAAGACAGGAACATCTAGTTGTTCTGACATAGCGGCAGTGAATGCTTCAGCTGCACTTGCTGAGTTAGAATTAACTAAGATAACCATTTCTTTATCATAGACCACATTGTTGTTGGTAGTCTTATATTGAATAATATTACCACGATTATCTCTAGCTTGTAGGACAATCTTATTTGCTGGTAAGAATAAATCTAACATTCTTTCTAAGGTATCTAGTCTACCACCAGGATTGTTTCTTAAATCTAATACTAGTTTTTCTACATTGTTTTCATTCATGTAGTTTAAAGCATTTAATAATTCTGTATCTGTTGTTGTAGAGAATTGATTAATTGAGATGTATCCGATATGATCCTCTAACATTTGAAAGTTTAATGATGAATCAATCGCAGCTCTAGTAATTGGTAGTTGAACTGTGTTATTACCACGTTCTACGGTTAAGTCTACTACCGTATTTGCTTCACCGATAACGATATCTCTTAATTGAGATGAGTTTAGACCTCTAATATCTTGTCCATCTACCTTAGTAATGATATCTCCTATTTGCATACCTGCTCTAAATGCTGGAGCATTAGGAATCACATTCGTTACGATAGGATAGTCTGGTGTAGAGAAGAATTCAATACCGATACCTACAAATGAAGAGTTCATGGTATTTAGAAAGGCACTTGAATTTTCACTAGAGATATACTCGGTATATCGATCATTCTCTAAGTTAGAGTTTGTCATAGCTTGTGTTGCTGCATTCAATACTTCTTCATCACTTGTAAAGAACAACCAGTTTTCTCTTAGTAGTTTATAGTTTTCTATAAAACGAGATAATGCTGGATCATGTAGTCGTGCCACAAATGATGTAGGACTAACTAATTTAACCAAGACAATACTATATAAGAAGAATAATGCGATTAATGCATAAACTCTTTGTTTTTTTGTAAATTTCATGACATCATTCCAATCTAGTTACTTAAAAACTCAACTTCTTTTTCTACATCTAATCTTAAGAAGATAGGATCAGCTTTTTGTACATTGATATGATTTAATGCATTAAAATCATAGATTGACTTATATTCTCTAGCATGATCTGGGATACATAGTTGATCTAATATCGCTAGTGATCCATCTAGTAAGAATGGTCTTAATAAGATACCACATATTCTTAAACCTAATGCTAGGTTCATTAAGACGTTTTCTAACTTATCTTGATTCTCTTCATCCTTAGCTAGTACCCAAGGTTGTGTATCATCAATGTAGTGATTTAATGAAGATAAATAATCAAATACCACATGACTAGCTTTATCTACATGGTATAAGTCCATTTCTTTTTCGTAGGTCTCAATTGTAGATTTAGCTTGTTCTATTAGTTTTTCATCAAATCCAGTACTTACATTAGTAGCCTTAATTGATCCATTGAAATACTTATCAATCATAGATACGGTTCTATTTAATAGGTTACCTAAGTTATTAGCAAGATCTGTATTAACACAAGATACGAATAGTTCTGGTGTATAAGTACCATCTTGTCCTAAGACAACTTGAGATAAAGCGTAGTGTCTTAAAGCATCGATACCATAACGATCAGTAAGTTTTTGTGGGGCTACCACATTCCCTTTAGATTTAGACATCTTACCATCTTTCATGATTAACCAACCATGAGCATATACCTTATCTGGTAATCTTAATCCTAATGCCATTAACATGATCGGCCAATAGATAACGTGGAATCTTACGATTTCTTTACCTACTATTTGTAAGATTTCCGTATCTTCTGACCAGAATTCTTTGAATAGATCTTCTGTGTTATCTGGATATCCTAAAGCGGTAATATAGTTCGCAAGAGCATCAATCCATACATAGATCACATGACTAGGATCCTCTAATACAGGAATACCCCAATCAAATGATGTTCTAGTTACTGATAAGTCTTCTAAACCAGGTTCAATAAAGTTACGTAACATTTCTGTTTTTCTAGATTCTGGTTCAATAAAATCAGGATGATTATTATAATAATCAACGAGTCTATCCGCATATTTAGACATCTTAAAGAAATAGGTTTCTTCTACTCTTTCTTGAACAGGTCTCCCACAATCAGGACAGTTACCATCTTCATCTAGTTGGGCTTGTGTCCAGAAAGATTCACATGGGACACAGTATTTACCTGAGTATTGTCCTTTATAGATATCACCTTGTTCTAAAAACTTAGAGAATATCTTTTGTGTTGCTTCAATATGACGTTCTTGTGTTGTACGAATAAAGTCATCGTTAGAGATACGTAGATCCTTCCATAAGTCTTGAATCTTCTCTACGATACCATCCGTAAATTGTATCGGTGTTAAACCAGCTTCTCTTGCTTTTTCTTCAATCTTTTCTCCATGTTCATCCGTACCGGTTAAAAACCTTACGTTATATCCACGTTCTCTCTTGTATCTAGCGATACAATCACAAATAATTGTGGTGTAAGCATGACCAATATGTAAGTTATCACTAGGATAGTAGATTGGTGTCGTTATATAAAAATTCTTTTTATCCATTGTTTTCTCCCCTTTTAAATATAAAAAAGCATATCGTATAAAGGACGAATATGCTTCGTGGTACCACCTTAATTTATCAACTAATCACTTAGTTGACCTTAGTAAGTAGAATAATTCTACCTTGTTTGATAATGGAAACAACCCAGATAATATACTCAATTCTATTATCAGCTCCAAGACCATTTTCAATTATCTATTACTAGTTTCTCTCACCAAATAAAACTTCTCTGTAAAGCATAGTGTAATCTACTCTTCTTTTCAACGCTTATTTATATCGTTTGTATTATACCAAAACTACTTATCTATGTCAAAAAAGGCTTAGTAGTTAATAGAATCTGGATTGTTCGAATTGTTTTCTAATATTTGTTTAATCCCTTTAATTTGATTCATTTCATATTCAGTTAATTCAAAATCATAAACATCTTTATTCTCTATGATTCTTTCTTTATGAACCGATTTAGGTAAAGGAATATACCCTTCTTGTAAGGACCATCTAATACATACTTGAGCTGGTGTTTTAGAATGTTTATTAGCGATAGATACAATGATATCATTCTCTAATAGTTCACCTTGTCCTAAAGGAGACCATGCTTCTATTTTGATATTTTTATTTAAACAGTAATTAACGGTATCTTCTTTTAAATCAGAAGGGATCGCTCGTATTTGATTGATGGTTGGTACAACCTTTGCAGTTTCTAATAAGGCATCTAAATGATGTGGTTGAAAGTTAGAAACACCGATTGATTTAATCTTACCTTCTTTTTGTAGATCTTCCATTGCTTGCCAAGAGATCGCATTCATTTCTTGCCAGTTGTCTCTAAATTTAATAGGGTTAGGCCAATGGATTAAATATAGATCGATATAGTCTAAACCTAATCTTTCTAAAGAATCAGCTAAAGCTTGTTTTGTTTCTTCATAACCACGATTATCGTTCCATAGTTTCGTTGTGATAAATAGTTTTTCTCTTGGTATACCAGAATCTTTTATTGCTTGTCCAACTTCTTTTTCATTACCATAAACTGCTGCGGTATCAATATGGATATATCCTTCTTTTAAAGCATCTAGTACACCTTGGTAAGCTTCAATACCTTTAGATTGAAAGGTACCATATCCTAATTGTGGTATTTCATTACCATCGTTTAATTTAAGTTTACTTTCTATATTCATAATTATCTCCTTTATTATAATAAGACCATTCTAACATTTATCACATCTTTAATAATAAAACTAATCTTACAACCATAAGATGTACTAAAAATGCTAGGAATTAAATCCTAGCACTCTTAGTTAATTCTGTTTAACCAATAAACTCTTGTGTAGCATAGATCGAACCATTTGATACTACAATCGCAATCCCAACTTTCGAGAAATGTGAGTTCATCATATTTGCTTTATGAGGAGCCGAGTTTTTCCATTGAGTATATAAGTAGGAAGCCATTTCTTTAGGACTTAATAATTTATTATTCATAACTAAGTTTTCTCCTAAATAATAACTATCTACATTGAATGATTTGTCTACTTGTTTGTATACAGTATCCCAAGCTTTACCATTAGGTCTTGTATGATCGAATTTACAAGTAATTTCTTGAGCTCTTACTTGAGCTACAGAATATGCAATACTTGATTCTTTTAAAGCACTTAAACCTTTTTTTAAACGATCATTGTTCATTAATTTTAAGATTTCAGATCTAATTTCTTTTTGTTGAGCTGCGGTATATGAAACAACACCAGATGCTACTGCAGATTTTTTAGGTTTAATGTTAGTAACAGTTTTAGAATCGACTTTACCATTTTTATAAATATAAGTGGTAACTTTAGTATAAGTTTCTTTAGCATTGATAGATTTATAATCTGAATAAACTTCTTTTTTAGAAACTTTACCTTTTTTATCGTATGTAGAAACTGTTATTTTTTCCACTTGACCATATTTTGTGTAGTCTGTAACTGTTTTAGTAGCTGCTTTACCATTAGCTTGGTATTTAGTTACTGTTTTAGTTTTAACAACACCATTTGCATAAGTAGTTTTTTTGGTTGTATCCGCTTTAGCTTTCGCATTAACGTTATAAGATAAAGCGAAGGATGTATCATTGGTGATTTGAGTGATAATCAATTGCGCAAAGAATACTACGAACAATGTAATTATCATAGCCGCAAATTTTTTCATCGTAATCGCCTTCTTTCTTATAGATTTTCTTGATACTTCCTTTATCTTTTTACACCTATATTATAACCCTCAAACTAGATAAACTAAATATAATTTTATACATATATAAAAAATATACATAAATGTATTTTATATACTTATAGATTCTACTTATTATTGATAAATAAAGGGTTTATAGATGGTTCTAACTATGTTAAAATATTCACATACTAAAAAATAATTACACAATTCAAATAAACATAAATTAACTTAGAAAATATGTTATGATATAGGTTGTTTTTAGAAAGGAATGATCGTATGAACTCTAAAAAAGTCGATATTAAAACAAAAGCTACATTGGCAATGATCCTTGTCACAATTATATGGGGGATCTCTTTTGTCTTTTCATCATATATAGTAACAAGTGGTGTATCAGGACCTGTTGTTATGTTTTCAAGATTTGGCTTAGCAGCCTTATCTTTATTAATTGTAGGTTTTAAGAATATCCTAACAACTAAAAAGAATGAAGCATTTACTGGTATCTTATTAGGAGGATGTGTGTCATTTGCCATGTTTTTCCAAACAAATTCAATGAACTATACTACCATCTCTAAAATATCATTCATCTCAGGTTTATCAATTATTATTGTTCCTTTCTTAGCTTACTTCTTAAATAAATCTAAGGTTACCCTTCAACATATTATTGGTTTAGTTATTGCGATAGTAGGTACTTTTATTATCTCTATTAATCCAGAAGCATTAACCGATATTAATAAAGGTGACTTATACGCATTAATCGCAACGATGGGATTTGCCTTACAAATTGTCTTCTTAGCTAAATATGCGAGTGCTTGTCGTCCTAGTGTGTTATCTTTCTACCAAACATTAACTGTATCTATCGCAGGATTAATCATTGCTTTGATTACTCATGAAGATATTTCAATTGTATTTAATTCTTCGTTTATATTACCTTTACTATATATTGGTGTGATAGCTACCGCATTTACATATATCGTTCAAGCATCTAGTGCCCCTTATTTAAAAGAGGTAACCGTCTCAATCATTATCGCAGCACAAGCTATTGTAGCCGCATTCTTAGATATTATTGTAATTGGTACCCCATTAACTTCACAGTTAGTAATTGGTGCGACATTAATCAGTATCTCAATCATTGTATTGAGTTTAAACTTTGATAAGAAACAGGTGTTAGACAATGCCTAGTTCTAAATCAGATAAACATGTCATTGGCTTTCTAGTCCTACATTTATTAACTTATTCGATCTATAATCTAGGACATCCAGTTACCCCACAATTTATCAATGATATCCATGCTCCTATCTTTATGACAGGAATACTACTAGGTGTCATGGCTTTAGCCCAATGTATCTTTGCACCTTTCTGGGGACAAGTTAGTGATATCTATGGAAGAAGAATTGCTTATTTAGGACCATTGATTTATGCCTTTTCACAACTAGGTTTTGTCTTTTTAAGTAATTACTATTACTTATTTATCTTTAGATTTATATCAGGAGCGTTTGTGGTAATAACCGCAACTGTAAACTTTGCCTATATCTCAGATTGTGCTAGTCCTAATAAAAAAACTAAGTATTTAGGAATCGCAGCTTTATTAATACCTATCGGTATATTCTTTGGCTTTACAATCGGAGGTCTATTAGGCGATATCTTTAATCCTAGAATGTCATTTGCGATTCAATCAGTTGCATCTATCATCCTAGCAGTCATTCTTTATTTCTATGTGGATTCACCTAAGAAAGAAGATGCTTCATTCTCACAGATTAACTTTAATATTATGAAAGAAAACTATCTCTTATTAAAAAGAAATGGATCTTCTGGATTAAAGTATGTCTTATTAATTACATTCTTTAACATCGTTTCTTACCAAATGGTTATGTCACAAGCAGCCGTTATCTTAACTAATGGTTTTTCTAAACCAACATCTTATGTTGGTTTATTCGTTGCTTTGTTTAATTTAATTGGTGGACTTATATCATTTGTGATACAACCATTATTATTTAAATCAACTAGATTAAACCATAAGTATTTACCTTTCTGTTCATTACTATCAATCCTAGCATCGGCTATTGCCTATCTAATCACATTAAACCAACCTTTATTTATGTGGTTTGGATTAATGTTGGCAACCTTATTCAATACAGTATTTATCGCTTTAGTACAAGATATTATTGTTAAGATAGATATCCATAATGAAAAAGGTGCCTTGATTGGTATCAATCAGGCAACCCAGTCTTTAGGTATTTTTATCGGTACAAGTATCGCAGGATTAATTATTGCTCAATACTTATATGGTTCTATCTTAACAGGATTAATCTTGTTTATTATTACTTTCTTAGTTAACTATTTCTATGTAAGTAAGAACTTAAATAAATTGATACAAAATTAAAAAGGCCTAGGCCTTTTTTTTAAAATCTTAAGGTTCCAATACCTTCTTTAACACTCTCTACTTTACGATCAAATGCCTTTTGTAGATCACTTCTTAAAAACCATTGATATGATGAATAAATAATACCAAATGATGTAAAGATAAAGATTGAAATAGATGTTTGAATAATAAGTGGCACCAACCAATTTAATGTGAATGTCTCACTTACAAAGACCGCATATAATGGATAGATAGAAACTCCTAATATTAGTAGGACACCAAGTGTTATCGCAAATGCAAATGGTTTTTTTAATTTATTGAATTGATCTTGTAAATGTTGATAATCATATTGACTTAGATGATAATCACTACGATGAACATCTTCAAATGAAGTATATTTTAGTCCTTCTACAATGAATAAACCAATAGCGATACAAGCGATAATAATTGTTAAGATGATACCTATACCTAAGTTTAATCCATTAATAAAATGTAGTAGTACTGGTATAGAAGATAAGATTAATATAGATACACCTAAACTAATCTTAATCGCATAAGAAATAATAAAGGTCATATACTCGTCAATACGTTGACTATCCATGATTGGATAAATCGAATCTTCTTGTACATTATGAAAAAGATTATCTATATTTTGATGTAAGATATCTTTAATTTTTCGATCTTGAACTTGTTGCATGATACCACTCCTAGTTAATTTATAGTATCACTTATAAGTAATAAAGTCTATCTAATTTTCAGTGTATAAAAAAGAACATGTTTCCATGTTCTAGATTATTTCGAATGATTTCTAGGTATGAAAGGTCTAATCGCATTGTATAATGAACGTATATTCAAAGTTTGTAAGTAGATGGTTCCTACACCAGAAAAAGTATTAACAATCCCTTCTCCTGTACGTACGGATCCTCCAATACTACCTGTCTCCAAACGGATATCATAATTTAAAGATGAATCCCATGCGATCACATGATGGTTGTCGATGGTGATGGTCTGTGTGCCATCTAATTCAATCTTATCTAAAGAACCATAAGCATTGATTATCATTTTACCAACACCATTGGTTTCCATCACATACATACCACCTTGCCCCGCCAGCAAAGCTTTATGAAAAGTTGTTCTTTGAATAGAATAATTGACAGTTTCATCCATAGCTAGAAATACACCATCGTTAAGAAAGTAGTGTTTCTCCCCTACTTCTAACTCGACGATTTGTCCTGGTAAACTAGGTGCGATGACAATCAATGCATCATCACTAATAGACTCTACTTCTGTTTTATACATGGATTCACCAGATCTAGCTGATCTAACATATGCTTTGAATATACCACCACTTCCACCATTATTCAAAGTAGCACTTAATACAATCCCTTCATTACGATAAACCATACAACCTGGTTCTATCAATATTTTTTCTCCTTTAGGTAGAGATATTCTTACCATTGGAAAAGCATCATTCTTATCTAATGTATATGTCATATTTTGATTTGACATCTTTATCACCTCATTTTAATTATATACAAGAATCTTATTTATAAACTTAAAAATAGTTAATTTTTTAAGTTTATATAATTTATTTGACTTAACAACAAAAAAAAGAGCCTCAGCTCTTTTAATTATACTTTCATTAAATCTTCTTCTTTTTTCTTAGCAATCGCATCGATATCTTTGATGTATTTATCTGTTAGTTTTTGTACATCATCTTGGTAAGAAGTTACTTCATCTTTGGTAAGTTCTTTATCTTTTTTAATCGCATCATTTCCATCACGACGAATATTACGAATC
>Ga0268261_10001979_pt1 | contig 14531 bp, 13 predicted proteins | sample TergutNc150P1_FD_190353 | JGI IMG/M metagenome (GOLD analysis project Ga0268261, IMG submission 190353) | Nasutitermes corniger P1 segment gut microbial community from laboratory colony in Florida, USA - Nc150 P1 (SPAdes) (version 2) | ecosystem: Host-associated > Arthropoda: Insects >... | reverse complement strand
TGTCCTATGTATCTTGTTATACAAAGTTTTGTTCCTCGACTGTATCCAATAACACTTATGTATGACTTGGAATCAGTTTGATTCCAAAGACTAATGTAATTTATGCATCCTATGGTATACTCTGGACATGTTCTATATTCTAAACTTGCAATTGTTTTTGTGGGTCTATGGAACGTTAAATAAAATGAAAAATGAAAACACAAGAGTTAAATTTGTGTGTGGCAGTTGGCCATGCAGAATTTTAAACATCTTTTTTCGTGTTTGTTGATGGTTAATTTTTTACTTGTAATTTTTGTCTGTGTTCACACAAGTATTACGAAAATATGATACTGTTGATAGTGAACTTATATTTGTTCTTTTTTGACAGTTTCTACAGCAGTACCGTCATTACCAGTCTGTACTAAATGTATTTCGTCTCCATCCTAATGAGTTCAACAAGAGCCTTGATGATTTGGTTATGTTCATAGCTCAGGTAAGGAAAGTACCTTTATGTACATTTCTTGAATATTTAGTATATGGTAGGGTTCAGTCACCAAATAGTTCTGGAGATAAAATGGACTCTGTCTGTACCATCATGTTAGGTGTTTACTGTAACATTCAAAATGGGAGAGCAGTCCCATATTGTGTTCAGTCTGCTGTTAAAATATAATTTTACCTGCTTTTTCAATGGGTGTTAGACATGGAAGGACTTAGAGTAAGGTTGCTTGAGAAGACAGTATTTAGGAGAATATTCAGACCTAAGATAAAGGAAGTAACAGGCAGGTGGAGAAAATTGTGTACACAATAGTTTGTCACAATTTGTAATTTCTCACTAAATGTGTTATTATTTGAGTGAACAAACAAGGAAAACAAAATGGGAAGGATGTGTATCATGCATTGGGATAAGAAACACAAAATTCTATTTGAAGAACCTAATAGGATTTTGGAAGAACTGAGATGGAGTGCACTTAAGATTTGAGCTGCAGGAATTAATGTATGAAAATGTGGAATGGGTTCATGTGGTGCAGGACAAAGTTTAGTGGCAGGCTGTTATGAAGGTTTGAGGAGAAGCTGGGACTGCTCACTAAGTAACAGCATCATATCTCACAAGACTTGAATATGGATTAACACCACTGGGAGAGCATATCTTCTCGAACTGACGTTGTTGAGATTCATCAGAAGTGCAGTACACCTCTTATACAGCAAAATTCCATTAATCTGACTTGCAAAGGACCAGACAAGTGCCAGATTGTTTGATATTCAAGATTATCAGACAGTAGACTTACCTATCATGACCTAATTTCTTACAAGTAATTTTTTGCCACTGTTTCTTTGCTTGGGCTGAACAACTAGTGAGTTAAGTATTCCATTTTGATATCTCCTTCATCTGCTGGTTCAGGGTCATCAGGGTCCTCTTCCCTGTTTCTGGAATCTTCATTACTGTATACAACTGAAGAAGTTAATGGAGTAGGAGAAAAGGTGCCAGGAGTTTTCACAACAGTTGATGTACAGATGCTGTTCCATGCCTACTTGAACATGTCCCTGAGATGTGTTTAATTAATTAAGCTTAAAAGCAGAACTTCAGTTTTGGGACTGCTCTCAAGTGCTGGATTATCAGGAGTCTTAAATTACAAGATGTTACATACACAGAATTCTGATGTATATAAGATGTATTCTTAGAATAACTTTCGTTTTTTGATTGTACCCAAATTCTTTTCAATGTGTTAGGGTATTGTTATCTCTAAATTTCCCTGAGAAGCCAATATGTTGATTATTTCCCCAGTGATATATAAGTAGGTAATGAAAATTGTTTTTCACCAACTTATTTGGCCTCATCATTCACATGATGTGAAGGAAGCTATAAATCTCATGACAGCATTGTGTTAAAACCACGGCTAGATTTAAAGTACAGTTCTCTCCCCACTGCATGGTGATGAGCCATTGGTTCCATAATGCCATTTGGTTAGAGACAAGTGCAGGAATAAGTCCAAATGAAATTAATTCAACCACTTCTCCTCCACACCTACATTTGCATCGTCCAAGTGTACGTAAATCATGTCATGCTGTCGTGATTCAATATCCAAGTCCATTGAGCAGAGTCCTTCCTGAGAAGCAAATTCATGATTCAAAAGGTATCATAATTCTTGTTTTAGGTTTCACATTGTTATCCAGATGTTCTGTCAAACTACCCACAGGAGCTTGTTGATATCTTACAAACCCACTATTCCGTTCTGGACAGTGCAATGCGTATGGTAAGTTATATATATTTTGCTCAGTTAATTCAAAATATTCTTTTATTGAAAGAGGAAAACATTAATCCTTTGGCACTGGAATTAAATGCCCATGGTACTCTGAAAGTGCGAAGAATTTAAATTCTGCCATTTCTTTGCATTTTGTTGGGCAATGACTTAAGGTGACTTCAGGACTTTAAACTTATACTGATTGTCAACTGTGATTGATGTTTGGCACAAAAGGGTTAAACATACTTATACAATGACATGCCTATATTTACCACATCCCTAAAATTAGTTTCTGTATAAACTTTGCTATTTTCTCCTTTGTTTTTCTCTCTTCTGTCACCTGTGTGGTTTTTCTTTTCTTTTCCCTTTTTTCTTTGTCTGTAATATCTCTGATTCACCTGGGAAATGTGTACAGTAATGCCGTGAAAATGGTATGTGCAGCATTTGATTCACATTCAGCATTATAGTTGCTGGGCTTGCGTAGACTTCTCAGCTAAACGAAGCACAGGTTTGATGGTTTGTAGGTTGCTTTTGAAGTTTTTATTTGGTTAAAATTATCAAATGAGGGTGGAACTTCCATTACAGGAAGGGTAATGTTATGTTTGGTACCAGCATCTGTGCAAGGTACATTAAGAAGTACACACGAAGACAAAAATATATATAATATTCTCAAATTTGCTACCATGGTTTGTTGGGATTGTAAGAAACTATCAGCTTAGTGAGTGTAGTATGTGAGGATATGTGAACTAGTTGGAGCCCCACTACAGTAGCTCCAAACATGCTCACGTTTGAAAATCTTCTTTCCTGTGGCATCTGTAAAGTTGCCACATGAGAACTTGGTAACATAAATGAGAGGGTTTTTCGAGGTCCACGTTGACTGGGAGAACTAATAATGCTTGCTTGCTTGCTTGCTTGCTTGATGGTTGCTTGCTTACTTACTTACTTACTCACTCACTCACTCACTCATTTACTCACTCACTCACTCTCTCACTCACTCACTCACTCACTCACTCCATGGAGCGGAGTCCTTCTTGAGAAGCTAACTGGTTCTCAGGTAGTCAAGAAATTCCCTGCATTTTATGGAACCTGAAGGTCCATTACTACATTTAAAAGTGCCCCCCACCTGTACTTATCCTGAGCTAGTTCAATCCAGTCCTTGGCCCCTCCCCCCATCCAGTTTCCTGAAGTTCCATTTGAATGTTATCCTCCCATATACGCCTGGGTCTTCCAATTTGTCTCTTTTCCTCAGGGTTCTCCTCCCAAAACTCTGTACGCAACTCTCCTCGCCCCATCCACGCGTGCTACATGCCCCGCCCATCCCATTCTTCTTGATTTAATCACCCGAATTGTATGTGGTGAGGAGTATAGATCATTAAGCTTCTCAGTATATAGTTTTCTCCTTTCCCATGTTACCTTATCCCTCTTTGGCCCACCCTATTCTCAGACGCCCTCAGCCTACCTTCATCCCTTAGTGAGAGTGACCATGTTTCACACCCATACAAAACGACAGGATAGTTCTGTATATCTTAATCTTTATGGTTTTGGATAGCAACCTAGAAGACAAAAGATTCTGCACCGAATGATAGCAAGCATTCCCTGGCTTCAATCTGCTATTAATTTCTTCCTGAATAGAATTTTGATTTGTTAAGATTGTTCCCAAACATTTGAAATGTACCACCCTTTCAGGGGAACTATTATCAATCTTCATATTTTGACTTTGTCCAGCATTCTAATCTCAAGACATGACCATGTACTTAATTTTATCAGCATTTACTTGTAGTCCAATCTGCTTACTAGCAACTGCTAAAGGTTTTGTGTTTTTTAAATAGAGTTTTCGCTTCCATCCATTATATTAGCATCATCATCATAAACCTAAAGATGTGTACCATTTAATTTCAAGCCCCCTAGATTTACCAGAACCCTCCAAACAGCATATTCTAAAAGCAAAGTTGAAAAGTAATGGTGATAAAGCATCTCCTCGTTTCAAACCATTCTTTACAGGAAACATGTCAGACAAATGTTTGCTTACCCGGACTCTGCTGTAGGTTTCATTCCGACACATTTTTATTAGCCTTTTCAGCAGAAGTAATAATATACATACAAATTTGACTACACTGGACACTAGCTGTGATATGAAATGGACCAGCTCACAAAACCAGAAACTTGTATGAAAAACTTACGCTGTATGATCTTGATTGGTTTGTTAGAGTGACTGAGTTTCCTAGTGTCTTATACTTTATAAAGTTTGTAACAAGATCTGTCTGTGTTTTATCATGAATTGTGTGTAACGTGTCACCTTGCAGACAGTTCTGTCCTCTTTTGCAGACTCTGTGTCGAGCCTTGATACTGCTGCGCAACAAAAATCTGTTGACACCAACAGACCTGTTATCCCTGTTCTTTCATCTGCTTCGATGCCATGATAAGGCATTGCGCAAGTTCCTGGAAACACATATCATCAATGATATTAAAAACATGAATGCCAAACACAAGAATGTCCGCCTGAACACGGTAATAACGTAGCGTTTATTTGAACAACAGAGTTGAAACTTCTGTACCGTAAGTTGATATGGAATTAGATAAATGCAGCCATATAGCACTGTAGTTAATATAAGAATACAGAAATTATGAAAAAATTGGGGAGCTTAAAATGCTGCATATTTCTTAGAATTATCCTAACTCAACAATTCTTAGAATTATTCTAACTCAACAAGTCGCTGTACCTTTACAATCATGATTTAAACTCGTTGAGTTAGTGCTTACATACATGCATGCGAGCGCGCACACAAACACACACACCCGTGCGTGCCCATATGAAAGGAGTGGGATTTTGATAAAGTCTTTGCTAAGCCAAGGGGGCTCTGTTATATAACATTTGGAAACAAGTACATTTATTTAAGCTTTTTAAATAGACATTTGTTTCCAAACATAGTCTTTTTACTTGACAGTAATTTTTTATTTATGTACAAAAAAAATGATTATTCAAACATATATGTAGTCTCTTAAATTTAAGTTTTTTAAACCAATTCTGCTGTGCCATGAAAAAGAATGAATGTTCCAAGTGCCATGAGCACCAGAAATTTGAGACTGACTGGAATATACTTAACAGGCACATTTGGTACAAGGAATTATGAAGGTAATGTCAGAAGTCATGAATGTAATGGAATTGTTTACAAATGCCAGGTAGTATTGCAATGCATGATGTGTGACAACTGGTTCCATCTATCATCTCACACCAGAATTAAAGTAACATTACCTGCCCAGCCACATGGTCATATTTCAGTGCTTGGTGTATGGTTCTCTGTAACCCATTGTCAATGAGATGGCCCTTTAATCAAATTGGGCATGATATGATATATTTAACTGCAGTTGGGTTGACACCTGGTGGCAGTAGTACAGTACACATTTACACACAAACAATACATAGAACAACACAATCGACACACACAATACATAGAACAACACAATTCAGATACATAGAACAACACAATTCATTTTACACATTTCAACATACAACTCCTCAGTATATTTTTACTTACAAATTGACTGTATAGATGATACTTCTGACCCCAGTACTGAAGAAACTGCATAAAGAGGCTAGCAGTTCCTAATTGAGTAGTATTTTTCATAACAAGACCCTTTGTGAAGCGGAACAATGCAGAATTTGCAAATGTATGTCGTTTCACTTTGCTTCTTATGTGCAGTATACACTTTACACTGTCCTGCAGGATACTTCTTACAGCTTTTCCAGTTTGTGTTTGCTAATATCCCCGGAGAGTCTGCTTGGGCTGTCCAGTTTAGGCTCTCTTGGTGTTGGTTGCTTCTCTGTCCATTTCAATTCATCAGAATTGAACTTCCTTTGATTCTGGACTTCTGATATCTGGGATCTTGCTATCTCATGTGGGAAGTTCTTGCACTCTATGTTTTGTTTGTGTGTAGTATTTGAGCTAATCTTACACTATTATGAAAATGGCTTGATAGATGTGATGATTCTGGTCGAAGTTTCTGTCTGAAAGTGATAATACTCTCCTCCAATTACTGCCCCTTGGCTGCATATATCTTCGTCTTACAGATATAACCTGATGCTGCCTCACACACCATTTTGACCAGCATTCCATATTTTGTTATTTTCCGTGGATTGTACATTCAAATTTCAGGTGACCCAGTCATAGGATCATGGCTGTATCAAGCAACAGTTCTTTTGGTTGTAAACTGACCTGAATTTCTGTTGAAAATAGTCTAACACAGGCCATATTTTGAATAGCCTCCCTGCATCTTGTGTTTTGTGGCTTGTTTTGTCATCTGAGCTAGCCATTTCGCTACTTTATACCTCTTTTTGTGCTTGTTTCACTTTCATTATTAAAAACTAAAGGACAGATCACAATTGTTTACATGGAAGAGTTGTGGGGATATCACTGTCACTATCCAAAATTTCAGTTTTACACTCATCAGACATCAGAATATGGACCTGCATATAACTTGCACAAAATATTGTCTTTCATAACACTTCTACACAAACCCATGATTTCTACTGCAGGAAGTGACAAAACTAAATGGAAAGGTTACCTGAATCTCTGGTTACTTTGTTGCTGTCACTTGGTTCTAAGAATGTGGGGTCAGGAAGGATCTCTGTATTTGTAACACAGGACCCATACATCCTGCTTCAAGCTTCCAGTAATCTTGACATGCTAAGTGAGACAAAACAGCCCACAAACATATGGTATAGCAGTGACATCTTTATACGTGACCTGATGGCAAAATGTTAGAGAGATTTTTTTAAATAGTAGCACCAGAACCTTTGTAACATTTCTTTTGGATATATGCAAAATGCTGAGCACAGAGTTAGTAGGAATAGTCTTTAACAATTCGTGGATTTTCATGGTAGGCCATAATTGGATTTGTGTTGGAAAATTGGTATACTGGGACAGGTTTCTCACCAAGTGCTTCAGCTATCTCTTCTGAGTTTCTGTTCCACCAATTATCCATATTTATATTCATTCAGTGTAACATCTGCACTATGTAATTTAATACTGACAGCATCATTAATAAACTGCAAAACAAATATGTCTACCAAGGCCTTTAGTTGCCAGGTTTTGTTTTTATGGCAAATTGTAAAATTTCTAATTGTTAATTTAGTGCCTCGTGTGAGTGAATGTCTCTGTGTACCAAGGATAGTGTATGCCTCAGCCACAATATTCTTGAGATTTTTTTAACTGGATGATAATTTGCATTTTTCTTCTTTTCAGACATTGCAGAACTTCATGTTCAGTATGCTGAAAGACAGTAATTCCAAAGCAGCGAAGATGTCAGTTGTATGTATATGGCTTAATCGGTCTTGTCTTTAGAGACTATGGAAATCCTATGTTATGTTTTGAGAAAATTAGAGTAGCAAATATTTAATGTTGGATCATTTTATTTACCTGGTATTTGTGTTTGCATTTATTTATTTCAGTGAAATTTTATCATGGACAGGTAATGAGTATTTTGCAGTGATAGTTGTGTGTAAGTTTAACTCTGAGCATGTAACATTAATGGCACAGGCCACTTAATGTTTAAGCCTTATTTGGATCTCATTTAAATCACTGAGGTAATTACTTTAGTTTTGTTTGTGTTTTCCAGGCCATAATGATTGAACTGTACAAAAAGAATGTCTGGAATGATGCTAAAACAGTGAACGTTATTGCTACTGCCTGCTTTTCAAAATTTGCAAAGGTTAGTGAACAGTTTTGTTTTATTTAGTCAAACTGATATTCCTTGTCAATAACAGTGGTAGGATATTAAGACAGGTGTGCAATTTCATGATGCACAATTTGAAATACTTCCCTCCCACCCCCACCCCTGAATGCTTCAAAATGTTGTATTTGTCCAGTATCCATCCTTTGTGTACTGCGTGTTGTGAATGGCACATACATATATAAAAGACCTATGTGGATCGTGACAAAAGACTGCAGAGTAAAGGATTTCTTTTTATGAGTACACTTCCAAAATAAGAATCTGTCACTAGTGAATGGATAAATTGGACTGCCAGTCCTCAAAAATGTGTATGGACTGAAATTACCGTAATGTTTACCTACAGTTTTAATTGAGTGTAATGTAATTTAATTTAGTGTGAATAAAATGTGATCAGAGTAAGTGGTTAAACACAGTGTCTGCATAGACAATGTTGTGGCCAATGGTCAGGACTGCTGTTTTTTTCTTGCTTACCCATGCTGCGCCTGAATTGAACAAGCGTGTTTTTAATATACAGTTGTACTTTCCAGGTGATGGTTGCAGCTCTGAAATTTTTCCTGGGATCAGACCATGACGATGAGAAAAAATCGGATGACAGTGACTCAGATGTAATAAATGGTTGCTTGTATAAGTTTTTAGTACATATGTTAAGGAACCATGCAGTGTGTTAATTCTTTGAATCTTTTCATTTAAGATAAAGTGCCTAGTAAATGCAATCATTCACAGGAAATTTTTTTTCAGTGCCCTTGACAAAATTCTGTAAATATCTGCAGCAATGTATGATGTTTTTGTAACCAAAAAATCTTTATTAGGAAAGAAAATGGCAGTAATGAATAGGCAGATGAAACAAAACAAATACCCTCCCGTTGTCACCTCACATACAGAACAGGCCAGTCTGCCAGCTCCACTGGATTGTGTGTTGGCCCAAACTAACAAATTATATACACTAATGGGCATAGTGCACAGATAGGTCTTATTAAGTGTTGTTATTCGGCATTTTATAGTATACTGGCAATATGCCACACACACACACACACCAACTGTCAACCAAACAAGATGCAGGAACAACACAAACAAGATATGGGGCCTTCTCAAAGATTTTACACCCCAAGGATCTAAACGTATTTGAAAACACGACGAAACATATATTGTCACAATACTGCATAACGTGGAGGCCATACAGCTCCTGGACAACACGTGCATAGTGCGCAGATTCCAGAGGGAAAAACCTTTTGAGTTAGTTTAAGTGATAGTGTAAGTGCAGAGTCAGTGACAGTGCTAGTGTAAGTGTTAAGGTAAAGCAGAGACAGTGCTTAGTGTAAGTATTAGTGTAAGACCAGAGACGGTGCTAGTGTAAGTACACAACAAAAACGTACATATTATCGTAGCAGAGACAGAGATACGCTAATGTGTGAGCTCTTAGGTTTAGTGCTAGATTAATAATTGCTTATTAGTCCCTGTGACTAGATTGTAATGGCATAAAACACTGAAAAGGCTTTATACAAAAAAAAAAAAAATACTGCATACAACGAATAGCAACAGCCGCCCAGAGCCAAAAATACATAAATGCACTATAAGCAGATGTTTTTAATTATATGTTTTCAGGATTTTAACTAAGCAGCAATTATTATAGTATATTATGTCAGTCAATTTATATAACATTGTAAAATATTGTATGTACAAGGTGTGGTAGAAAAGTAATGAGACTGGCAACACTGTGCACGAACTGACAACGCTGCTGCCTCCCCCTTCACTTGGCAGTTAGGTTAACCCATGCCGTAGACTCAGTACAAGTTTGAACTTGCTACAGTTGCTACGCTATTGTTGAGAGCATCTGAAGTGAAGTTGTGTTTGTGAGGTGCATTATGAAAATGGACCAGCAAAAGTTTGAGGAACGTTGTGCCATCAAATTTTGTGTAAAGCTTGGCGAATCCGCTACTGTGACTTATGAAGAGTTACAAAGGGCTTATGGAGAACATTCCCTATCCAGGGCAAAAGTGTTCAGATGGCACAGGTCCATTTTAGAAGGCCGAGAACAAGTGGAAGACGAACCTTGTGCGGGAAGACCTTCAGCCTCAAAAACGGACGACAGTGTGGAAAGAGTGTGGTCTCTTGTGAGGTCAGATCATCGATTGACGTTAGAATAATCAGTAGTGAGTTAAATTTGAACCGGTTTACCGTCCATCAAATTTTAACACAGGATTTGGACATGAGAAAAGTGTGCGCCAAGATGGTTCCAAAGAACCTCACGACTGAGGAGAAGGCCAATTGGAGGGATGTGTGTCTTGATCTTCTGGTCCGCCTTGAGAGGGAGCCAGAATTCTTCATTCGCGTTATCACAGGCGATTAATCATGGATTTTGGAGTACGACCCCAAGACAAAATGCCAAAGTTGGGAGTGGCACACTGCAAACTCTCCCCGTCCCGAGAAAGTGAGAATGAGCAAATCCAAAATCAAATTGATGCCCATTTGTTTTTTTTTTTACAGTCAGGGGATCATCCACAAGGAATTTGTGCCACCAGAACAAACTGTCAATCAAACTTTCTATCGGAAAGTCCTTGAAAGACTCAGGAAAAGGGTGGCACGTGTGCGACCAGGCATTGAACGCACTTGGATGCCGCACCACGACAACGCCCCATGTCACACGGCAGTCTCCATCAATGAATTTTTGGCAGAAAAGAACATTCCTGTGGTTCCTCAGCCCCCCTATTTGCCGGATCTTAGTCCCTGTGACTTCTTTTTATTTCCCTGGCTCAAAAACCACTTGAAAGGGCGCCATTTTGGTACTTTGGATAATATCCAGAGGAGCGTAACCGACGAGCTGAAAGGTATTCTAGCAAAAGCCTTCCAGCACTGCTACGAACAATGGAAACAACGCCTCCTTCGCTGTGTAGCTGCCCAAGGGAACTATTTTGAAGGGGATAACCTTGATTTGTAAAAAGAATCAAATTCATGGTTAAAAGAAAATCAGTCTCATTACTTTTCTGCCACACCGTGTATTTTATATCCCATGATGCAAGTCACTATAGATAACAACCTTGTAAAGAACATGTGGTTTTGAGCAGAAATACAATTAGCCCTCCTTGAAGATGGTGTATAGCACACTGAAACATGTAGGAGGAATGTGGTAAACATATTGTTATATAAATATATATGTGCATTTAGTTGGTATATTGAAAAGGAAGTGTTCATGTTGTGCATGCATGTAAAACCCTCACTGGGTGGAGGAGAGAGGGATCATAATATAATACAGTTCATAAATAGTAAAAGTAAAGTTTCTCCTACACATACCGTGAAGGCATATAGTGGGAACAGGTATAACTATACTCTTTCTTAATGTTGACACTGATGTAGGTGAGTGATCAGCCTCATGCCCCAGCTGCTGTACCCAAGGGGAAAGAGGGCTCGGTACCTGGTGAGGACATCCCTACTGGGATCCACACCCCAGATTGTTCAGCCTGTGGTTTAGTTACTATAGTGAGGATGCTGTCCTGGCATTTATTTCATGAATTGTGTGAAGCATAATTTTGTTCCACTGTACTAATAAAGATTCCGTTTCTCTTTATCCTCAAGAACGAACCATCAGCAAAAGAAGTCCTAATGGCCAATAGGGTTAATAAAAAGACTCGAAAAAGAGAGAAACAGCTGAAGAAGGTGAAGCAGCTTATTAAAGTAAGTGATTTGAGCTGTAAAAATTTTGTATTGTCACAGGTTGACTGAGTTTTAAATTTCCATTACACTGCAGGAAAATGTCTGGATGACATAATGTATTGCCTAATTAGAAATTGTCATGAGATTCAGTGTTATGTAGTTGATGATGTGGGTATTTGAATTGCTGTTAATGTGTGACTGGAAAACTTTTTAATTACACAACTGACAAAATATGGCTTCATGACAAGAAGATTTTAAATACTTGGAATATTTAATGGTAATTAAATCTGAAGCAATTTGGTATATTGCTCCCTGTCAGTAATGTCTGGTGAAGTATACAAATTATGGAGCTCATAATGCATTCTCATTACTAAACATGTGCTTGTAATGTGAATGTTTATTGCTAATCTCTGGTTTGTACTAATTCCAGAGTTAGATAAGTAATAGAATTGAGGTTTATTGAAATTTAATTTAATATAATTTCTTTTATGGTTTCAGAAAAACCAGAAGAAAAAGAGTAATACTCCTGCATTCAGTTTTTCAGCATTACATTTGATCCATGACCCTCAAGGTATAATGTATTTTATTAATGCTAAGAAGTACTACAATATAGTGATCTGTATAGTATGTGCATAATTTTCACTGATATAGAATTGTGGTGTTTAAAACTTTTGTACATAATGTGAACATTATGTGATTGCTGCACATGTAATGTTCAGGTACAAAGACAAAACAAAAAGTAACAGGTTTTGTGTGGGCAGTTATATCATGTGGTAGTATATCAGAGTTTACAGAGTAGCTGCTGTCTGTTTATGCCATAAAATGGTCTAGTAAAGAGTTTACATACCGTCACTGTATTATTTATCTTCTGTATGTAGAAAGGGTGAATAGAATTTGCTTTTTTTCACGCAACTTTTAATACATAAAATCTCAAGATTACAGTTTGTGTGGTTCTTGTGCCCTGGCATCTCAGACCTTTTGCAGGGCACTAAGTATGACTGGTTCCCCGGTTGTGTATTAGGGTGGTCCAAGGTTCAGATTGATGGCCCTGAGGTGAGCTATGCAGGCAGGCCTTTCAGGTCCATCATGCATACATAATCCTACTGCTCAGCAGTATATAACCCAGGCAGTTGTAGAAGAGGCAAGCATCCCTTTCTCACTTGAACCCCAGCTTCACTTATCTTATTGACACACTCAGTGTCTAGACTGTGTAGCACTGGTGGTGGATGATTTGATGAAATTATGCTTGACAGGGACAAATCAAAGTATTTAAAAAAAAAATCTGTCCCAGTGCCAATTTTTTCACCACAAAACCAACTTGATCTGCACTGGAAACCATTGTAAATTTGTGTGGATTCAAATGAAGTCATTTTGTGGCTGCATTTATTAATGACTTTGATACATCAATTTCCTAGTGTCCCAAGATACTGGCGTCTAAATCTGCTGTGACACTTCTTGTAGAATTTCCTCCTCGTAAGGTTTTCACTGTCAAATTCTTTGTATTCAACTCACTCAGCTTTATATTGATGAATTACAACAGTAATTGACATTGCAATAGAAACTCTATGTTACACTGTACTTTGTATTCAGAAAAAAGAACGGTTTACATCTTTTGCACACACCCCTGTACTGGACAGTGTGACTTCAGATGTCACATGATGCATTTATCCAAACATGCTGCAATAAAACAGCCAGAGGGAAGTCACATCATGCCTGATAATGTTGTCAGCTCTGTGAGTTCCAGTGGCAGATGACACTGTGTATGAGTAAAACACTTTTTTTAACTGCCTTACAACTTGTAAATGGAAGCAGTGCAAAAGCAGACATGCAGAAGAGGCATTAAAGTATTCATCATAATGGGCTTATTTCAGGTTTAGCAGAGAAATTGTTCCAGCAGCTGGAGAAGACAAATGAGAGGTTTGAGGTAAAGATCATGGTATTGGATGTTGTGTCACGACTTATTGGTCTGCATCATCTGTTCTTACTCAATTACTATCCGTATATCCAGCGGTTCATTCAGCCACACCAGAGAGGTGAGTATATTTGTAGCACAGTGTGCAGTATGTTGCCAGACTAAGTAATCCCTTTGTATTTTACATTAGTAAAATCTGAAGCTGTAATATGTACTTATGTTTAGCCACTTGATGCAGAAGTTTGGTATGCATGATAGGAATGAAAACATGGGTGTTAGTGATGTAATATTTGCCTAGGAGGTTACTGCACTATGAAGTAAAAAAAGGTAAAGCAATCCCATTACAGGTCTGGACAGGCCCTGAGGGTTCCAGGAGGTTGAGGCTCCCAGATTTTAAGACAAACGGCACTTGAAGGTGGCAAGGTTGTCAGCCATACGCACCGACTGCCTTTACTTCCCAGGAAATATTCCTGGTACTCATTTCTGTTAGAGGCTGAGTCGACCCCAGGGCCATAGTGCGGCTGGAAGGATTATGTCAATGAAAAATTCCAATGACACCATCGAGAATCGAACCCGTGACCTTCCAGCTTGTAGCGCAGTGCCTCAACCAACTGCGCCACCGTGTGCCCTGCACTATAAAGTATTATAGAGTTTTGCAAATACTGAGTGTTAAATAAGATATTTTTTAATTTCTTTAACAAATTGTCAGACTTAATTGACCAGTTTGGTATGAAGTTATTATTGTGGTGTTTGTTATTAATAAATTAAAAACAAAATAAAAGCACGGCAGTAAATTTAATTAAATTCTTTTAAAAAAACATTGATTCTTTTTTCATAGTAGTTTTGGCAGTATGTTTAGTCCAGAAGTCATCAGTATGATAACAGGCTAAGGTCAGTGTGTCATACATACAGATGGGCACATAAGCAGAAAGTATTTTTCATTACTTGTCTGCTTACTGTAGAGCAGGCAACACCTGCTATGCTTGGCCTGGGAATAAAACGTGCTGTGTGTGTGTGTGTGT
>Ga0268261_10001978_pt1 | contig 14533 bp, 9 predicted proteins | sample TergutNc150P1_FD_190353 | JGI IMG/M metagenome (GOLD analysis project Ga0268261, IMG submission 190353) | Nasutitermes corniger P1 segment gut microbial community from laboratory colony in Florida, USA - Nc150 P1 (SPAdes) (version 2) | ecosystem: Host-associated > Arthropoda: Insects > Digestive... | reverse complement strand
CTAGACCGAAGACTCATCTGGTGTAAACACATAACCACTAAACGAAAGCAATTGGACCTCACTCTACGGAACCTATACTGGATAATCGGTCGCAAATCTCAGTTATCACTTGAAAACAAACTCCTAGTCTACAAAGTAATTCTCAAGCCAGTCTGGACCTATGGAATCCAACTGTGGGGAAAAGCACTGAACTCAAATCTAGAGATACTAGAGCGATTCCCGTCAAAAGTGCTGCGCATAATAACAGATGCTCCCTGGTATATACCTACTGCTATAATCAAATGTGATCTACAAATACCAACGGTCAAACAAGAAGCACGAAAATACAGTGCAAACTACCGAAAACGACTCGACGCTCACCCCAAAAACCTAGCAAATGCATTATTTCAAGAGAAACTCGGAACTCGCAGACTTAAGAGACTGTATCTCGCCGACCTCGTCACAAACGGTTAACTAAATACTCAGCAACACTCCCCAGAGACATCAATCCTTGTGATTGACAATAGAAGGGAGAACTTCACTGGAAGTATCTCCTACATGTCTCTAATGCTATCGGCACAAAGGTTACTAAATGTCTCAGAACAGATTGTAACAAATAGGGGATTAATAAAAAAAAAAAATCCTGACCCTTGCAGATGCAGGCACTATGTTCCCTCAAAATGTCAGAGAAACAGGGCCCATAACATGGAAGAACGGAATCCTTGGGAAAGAACATTTCAAATGCAAAGGATTTTATACACAAATTAAACTTTAACATAGAACGGTTATATCATGATCTAGGAACATCTCTGGAAACCCACTGTTTAATTTTTTGTAAACTACATGGCAATATATGGTTGTAACATTCTATGAACTGCCTGAAGGTAGCCTAAAGGCCATTACATGTTACAAGGGAGCAGAGATCAAAAATGTTCAGGCAGACTGCATACTTAAGTGTCTACATTATCTCTAAACCACACATCAGATGTAAAGGTAAAGATAAAGCAATCCCATTACAGGCCTGGACAGGCCCTGAGGGTTCCAGGAGGTTGAGGCTCCCAGATTTCAAGACAATCGGCACATGAAGGTGGTAAGGTTGTCAGCCCTACGCACCGGCCGCCTTTACCCCCAGGAAACATTCTTGGTACTCATTTCTGTTAGAGGCTGAGTCAACCCCAGGGCCATAGTGCTGCCGGAAGGATTGTGTCAATGAAAAAATCCAATGACACCATCGGGAATCAAACCTATGACCTTCCGGCTTGTAGCGCAGTGCCTCAACCAACTGCGCCACTGCGTGCCCCACAAATCAGATGTACCATTTACAATTTGTCTGGACAGCTTTTCATATATCTACAGATACTCGTGTAATAAAAACCCAACTTGATGCACAACTTATTCTTAGTATATTTCGTCAATCTCTACATGTTTCGGGCATATCTAGGCCCATCATCAGGAGGTACAACTGTATGTATACAACATTTGGCACTTAATATTCTCTTTAGATGACTGTCTGTTGTCTTGGATGGATTGGTTCAGCACTGCGCTACAAGCTGGAAGGTCGCAGGTTTCATTCCCGATGGTATCATTCGATTTTTTCATTGACATAATCCTAATTGCCATACTATGGCCCTGGGGTCGACTCAGCCTGTAACAGAAATGATTAAATAACTTCTCCTGGAGGGATTGGTTCCAATCCACCCAGGACAACAGACAGTCACCTACAAAGAATAATAAGTACCAAATGTTGTATACATACAGTTGTACCTCCTGATGATGGGCCTAGATACACCTGAAACATGTAGAGGTTGATGAAATATACTAAGACTAGGTTGTGCATCAAGTTGGTTTTTCTTTACACAATTATATCAAGATGCATGGTCAACAAAACATAAAAAAAGAATCTACAGATACGTTACCATAAGGATTGCATGTTGTAAGAGGACGCAACAAATTGCACAATGTAACTACCAGAATGGTAGAGCAAACAGCAACAGCAGCTTGCTCACAATGCACTCACAGATGAATTAAAATGTCAACATTTATAACTACTCATAAAAAGCAGTTCATTACACTGTTCAACAAATTTTGAATGATTGAATGTTATGGTTAAGTGAATATACTATCTTTATGTTTTTTGGGCTGCAGAATACGAAAATAATTCTAAAATTCATTGGTTAGCTCTTGTTTTCGAGATAATAGCACTACCATAGTTATACGTATAATAAACATGAATAAAAAATTATGGCCTTAACGACGTGTCCTTTTGGCCTGTCGATGGTATTTTGTTTCAGGAGCATCCGTTTTCATCATCCAGCAATAATCACCTAACCTGGCAGCGCTCATTTCCCTTTGTACCTGTGTTCCATCACCAAAATGTCTTGATGGAAATGCTCCCCATTTTTGTCGCTCATGCCACCACAATTTAATGGAAAGAAATCCAGGTGTGAAAATAAAAAGTGCATTTTCAGCGACATATTGCACTCCAGCTGTTCACACAAATCCACCAGATCTTGTACAAGTTCTCTGAAATTTGCAGCTTTGAAATTTTCCAGAAAACCATTCGAAAACTTTTCAAAGGATTGCCATGCAGCTTTCTCCTTGTCACTTAACACTGCTTCAAAATGCTGGTCTTTAAAAAGTTGTCTGATTTGAGGACCGATAAACACACCTGCTTTTACTTTCTTGAAAGTGAGCCTGGGAAACTTTCCACATAAGTACGTGAATGCAGGACCCTTCACATCCAAAGCCTTTACAAAATTCTTCTTAAGCCCCAATTTAATATGTAGTGGGGGAGTGGTGTAGCAAATTCCGCTGTTGTAACCTTGATGCCAAAAGTTCTGCCTTCTTTTTGGAAGTTTGAGATCCCCGATAAAGTCACTGAGCTCACCTTCTGTGATCTTATGATTGGTGAAGTCTGTGCTTGGCAAGTTGTCTGCAACTCTTGAAGCTGATGGCTGCTGTTCTTCACTGTTTGAAGAAACACTGTCTTCGTCAGAGTACATAGCAAAGTTGTCCGGAGGTTCAGGAACAGAAAGTTCATCGCCATGAGGCACAGGCCGAATTGCTGATGGTATATTCGAGTACACAAGTATTTTTTCTTCATGGACATACCATTTTTATTAGGGGCATCATACAGAAATAACAGTCAGTACCGTGATTGCTAGGCACCCTCCAAATCATTGGCACTCCAGACCCACGCATTGAGTTGAACACGTAGTGCAGCACACGTGTGGTGCCCATTATTTGTCCTGGTTCCTTATGTTACAGCCGAAATACAAGAAATATGCCTTTTTTTACATTTGGAGTAATTAAGGCAAATGTCACTTCTCCGCAAATATAGCAGAAGTTGTCCGGGTTATTTACGCACTTCCGAGACATTTTTATAAATATACTACACAATCTATGCAGTAGAATGCCAGCTGAAACTATCATGACCCAATTCTCATGAAAGAACTTGAGGACACCATCTACAATACGACCGCTTTCGTACAACACTCAATAAGAACTGAAGAGAGTTGACAGGCAACAATTCTACTGATCACGTGACGAACACCTGCAGCTACGATAGCCGATCACGTGATTTCATCGTGGTATAAAAATTACGGTACCCGCTTAAAGTGTTGCCAACTTTTGAAGACAGAAACCTAATACATAGTTGGACAAAAATGAACTTTCAGGCCATAACTGTAACTCGAAAACTACAGCTAAGCTGAAAATTTCTATGTCATTTTCGAATTCAGCGGCCTCAAAATAGTAAAGTTTTGCCAGTCTCGTTTCCATAACATTTTGTGTGCTGAACAGTGTTATTGCCCATAAATCCGACCACCCCACATTCTCAGTCATCTTGACCCAAGCACTGGTCTTGTCTTGCAATACATGATATCAGTGGTTCAGATGACAATCTTTTTACGTAACAACACAGTTAACAATGGCTCAGGTGGTTATTACTTACCAGCCTCTCAGCAAAGACGCCCCATGTTCAATCCCAGGCCACACCCTGTAGGATTTGTACAGAAAACATGGCACTGGGACAGGTTCTCCTCCAAGCATGTCAGACATCTGTCAGTATTATTCCACCAATGCTCCACACTCACTCACACATCTATCATTGACACTGTAGCATCACAGCAATTAACAGTGTTATTAAAATACACTTACAGAATTTTTTAACCAGCACAAGTAAGCTGACCTTAGGAATGGCGGCTGATCAACATGCAAACATTTCAGTTTTCTGGTTTCAAACAAATATTTATATTGAACACATAACCAACCAGAAAGAAATGGTGTTTTCGCTTTGAAACATAGGTAAGCTGCGAGGTAAAGAGAATTGGCTGCAGATGGCGTTCAGTGGCACTGGAAACTGGGGTCTGCTACCAGAGTAACATTGCTGGTTCATGGCACAGCTCCGTGTTTCAAGACACACAGCAAATACACTCTTAAGGAATGCTTACACACAATTACATAATTTGAGTACACGGCAGGGTATAGTAATGTTTTCTGCAAATAATGACCAGCATCCCAAACAACAATGCAAACACCACCACAGGAACATACCAAACAGTTTCAAGCCACAAACTTGAAAAAGGAATTTTCTGAAGACAATTATGTTTGCCACCTTTAAGTTCACTTATTGTAGTGATCTGTTGCACAGTGCGAATGATGGCGTGCAATTTCAGCATCATGTAAAGTAACAAATGAACACAACTGACATCAAGGAAAATTATAGTCTACTGAGAGCATTCAGTGATGGTTTACTTACTTAATTATTTACACCATTCATCAGAGTCCTTCTTGAGAAGCTAACCAGTTCTCAGATAGTCAAGAAATTCCCCAAATTTTGTGGAGCCCAAAGGTTCATTAACACATTCACTAGTGCCTGCCACCCGCCCCTATCATTTAGTGATGGCTCTTACATCAAATCACTTCTACCCAACCAACCAACCAACCAACCATCCCCATGGAAGAGACTCCTTCCTGAGAACCTGACAGTTTCTCAATCACCCAAGAAATTCCCTACATTTTATGGAATGTGAAGGTTTCATATGATTAACACAAGTGCCCACCACTTCTATATATCATAGCCAGACTAATTCACTCCATGCACATCATTCCTATTTCTTTTAAGACCCACTGTAACATTATTCTCCCATCTATGCCTACACATTCCAAGTGGCCTCTTTTCTTCAGGTTTACTCACTAAAATACTGTATGTACTGTTTTCTCCCATACATGTCATGTGTCCAACCTATCTCATCCTCCTTGATTTAATCACCCTAACAATACTGTGAGCAGGAAATCATGAAGCTCCACATTATTCTGACAACCAAACATCTTCCTCAGCACTCTATTCTCGAACATCATTAGCCTGTGACTGGTAAAGCTTCACTCACACCCATACAAAACAGCAGGAAATTTATGCTTGTTATATTTTCACCGTTATACTCTCAGACAGCAAATGCCACTCCTACTAAATGTATCTTTCTTAATGGGACACTTCTGTAGATTTTTTCACAGCCTTTGAAAGAACCACAGGACACCTGACAAATATCACTTGCAAATTTCTGCTGCTACTCCACCCATGTGTGGACAGCTGAGTGGGCTGCAATAATATGATATGATGTGGCAATGACAGTTGTCAGGTAAAACAATGACCCCACATTATGACAAGCAACAACTCCCCACAGCCCAGATACCAAAGTACACTTTGCTCATATTGTACAAACAATGTGCATCTTACATGACTGTTCAGGTTGTACATCAAATTCAGACTGCAATTCTACAAACAACAAACACACAGTACAGTTTCAGTGTTCATCATTAAATGGGAGGAATAAAACTGTCACAAACACTGCAATCCATTGTCAACATAAAATGCTTATTTGGTTCCAAGATCATATGACACACAAGTAATAACACAAAATAACCTGAAAAAGCAAAAAAAAAAAAAGCAACAGATGTTACCTTTAATAACATACAAGCCCTTTCAGGGAGCATGAAGCATATTAAATGACTGACGGAGTCTCAATCAATAAAGCAAGAGAGCAGCCATCCTCACTTAATAAAGACGCAGCTTGACGGAGATGAGAGTGATCTGCGCGATAACAGTAGAGTGGTTGAATAGCTAACCAGCCATGTAGTCTCAACGATTCACTGCAAAGTCACAGTGAATGTGTAGTACTGAAAGGGTAATGACACAAGGCTGAAATACTGAACACTGAGGTTCATAAACTCTAAGACACAGGGTATTCACTCTGAAGCTCACAACATAACACTGTGAAGGGATAAACCAAGTTTTGTCTCCAGAACATTACACAGTATATTTTAGCAAACTATACATATCAATTGCAATTACATGTGCCTGTAATCAGCTTAACCCCATTACAATGTGGTCTCCCTAAACAGATCCACATTCTCATGAAAACAAACAGCAATTAAGCTGTCTTAATTACAACTGACTCTCATGTGCTGTGTGCAGTTCATGCAATGGTCTGTGTTAACACAACACAAAACAACATACTTGCCAACCAGAGGTGGCAACTGACAATCAACAGATAGAGTACAATCCAGCCTCCCTCAACACATCAACTTTCTGACTTGCACTGACAGGAGGACAATCTAAACAACCTTCTGGGAACAGCAATTTAAAAATTATGGCCTGTATATCCAAATAGAGCTTGATCAGCTAAAGGTCTTGCATCTTGCAGTTTGTTTCCATCATTCTGTTTTATACACCACCAAATGCAGGGCACACAAACTGTTATAACTGCTTGTAGCAAGCAGTGTACAAAAGAAAACCAGAGATCTGAGGTTCTCTCAGTGATGTTGCTGAAAAATCAGTTCTTCTGGGATGTAAATGGTACATCACTGGGCAAGCAGTGCTTTCTATCTTCTGGGTCAAGCAGTCGGATAAGACTTGGGACTCCTTGGCCTTGAAGACAGAGGGCATTATAATCCTTTAAAATGCCACGAACTACTCTCCTGAAAAAGTGTCCTTGCCAGAAGACCTGAATCTTCAAAATGAAATCAGTTAGTAGAGCAAACAAAGATATTATTACAACATTATACAGCATTCCTTTGCATTGTCTGTTTTACAATTTTTGACAGATAAAGGACAAAAAGAAAATATACATATAAACTTAAAACCAACACAAACAAAATTATACATCTCATTAATCTTAAGCTGTTGTATTGTCACTGTGTACTTTCACAAATTATAACTGATTAAAAAACAACACAGTACACATAATGGAAAACAAATTTATTCCATTCCCCTATCTGTTCTGCAGTTTCAGGGAAAACAATATTAGCAGAAATAACTATAATTACAAAACAGTTATTTCACTATGTCAGTTGACTCAGTACACCCTAAATAACAAGAACTTTTTTGGCTTCCATTTATTTATTGCCTAATGTATCTCTGTGTAACATTATCAGAAGACCATACAGCATTTACATATCCTTAATACCACCAGTAATGACCTACTTTTTGTTAAAGTATAAAATAGTTCAAAATCCATTAAAAATATCCAAGTACATTTGCTGTACATATATTCCCTGTCTTAACTGCATGACTGCATTCATACATGGTCTTTTTCAGTCTCTTTGTTTACTTGATCAACATCATGAAGTGTCCTAACCACCAGGACCTGCTGATATGCACACTAAATGCCAGCCTGATGTTGGTCCCTGGTGAATGGCTTTCAATGTGTGTGACAGCGAAAGTGGTCTTACATACACAGGTGTCAGGTTTGTATGCTGCAAAAGACATGTCTACTGACTGTTGGCTGACAACTGATTTGTCTTATTATGTGCACTGCGCAAGTTTTTAAAATCAGTTATCCTATACATCTCGTTAGTTTAAGTGTACCAACTTATTCTGTAACAATTAAAATCAAAGCAAACTACCTACTTAAATACAACCTCATAGCAACTGAAACAGCAGAGACTTCATTATTAAAACATTTCATTCTATCTCATGATATAGCACAATCAAAACATCTTTGAAGACACATTATAAACCTCTTCTCTTCCAAAAATAAGCATCTTGAAACTGGAACCAAGAGACACTTCTTGTTCCACATTGTGGCAACATATCACATCCATTATGCTTGCTCCTGCCACTGTTTTCTCCATACTCAAAGCACCATGCAACAACAAAAAAAAGTTTATTATGTGATTACACAAATACAATGCTTGCAGTAAATGCTATTTTCATGACCTGCAATCTTGCACATAGATGGGTGTGTATTAAATGACAGTTCTTCACACTTAGTGATCACATCAAATCATCCCTGCAATCACAGAGACCTGGATGGTCCTCTATACTAGTCTAAACATTGGTGTGTCAGAAGAAAATTCCTTGTGTAACATGGAAGGATTAAAGCGCTTCTGGACACGTTTAATAAGCTGTAATTACTTAACTTTAGATAAAGAAAACAGAGTAGAGTCTCAATGTTCATGAGTAACTAGGACCAATAAAAGTGCCACAAAATCAGAAACCATTTTTTTTAAATAAAACAAATATTTGCTTTCAGGAACTTAAAAGATACAAGTAATAATGTATAATAACTTCAAAAAGGCACACAAATCATGAATGTTAATTTCAATAACAATGCAAAACAATACTTTGTAGACCAGAGTTAAGAAGCGTGAAAGCAATGAACCTCACTTCATGAAAGATGGTATGACGGAACTTACAGTGATATGCATAACAGCAGGAGAATGGAAGGAAGCCAACTGTCTCACAGCATTTTGCTGGAACCAGTCACAACAGGCTGAAATAACTGTATAAAAATGGGCAATCACGAAACATTGAGGTCACAAACTTCAACACTCTATTGTATTACATACATCTAATGATAAACCTCCCTGTCTAATATGCAACGCTGAATGCCAAACACCACAATCTTAAAAATTACACACCCAAAATGCATGTCTAGCTTGTTCTTACCGCATATCAACAGCACACAAGCACGCACACTCGGGCATGCACAAACACACTCACCATGCCCATAGCCACACTGAATACAGTGGGTGCATACATGTACATACATTTACATACGTATATAATAAACTAGTATACATATGCTGTGTGTGTGTGTGTGTGTGTGTGTGTGTGTGTGTGTGTGTGTGTGTGTGTGTGTGTGTGTGTGTGTGTGTGTGTGGTATATGAAAAATACATAAGCCTAAAAAGCACCAGTGTCAGGCATAAATTCAACACTTCAAATTACATAATGCATTCTGCAACATTGCACATAACATTCTGCACATACATACATTTCTGAAAATTAGGCAACATGTGACTATGGCAGGGTGTCTCACGTCTTTTGTTGGGCTCATCGGCTGGTTTGTCTTTGATATTTTGCTGCTCCTAGTGGGTGCTTCCAGATTTGTAGTGAGTGAATTGCATCAAGTTGCACCCTCCAGGTGATGGGCCTGACACACACACACACACACACACACACACGTGCATACACATACACACATGCATACACACACATACATACACATACACACACACACACACACACACACACACACACACATGCTGAATAATTCTACACCTTCATTGGTCTTGATGTCCATCCCTGAAGGCACAATTCTGCTGTTGACAACCAAATCATACTCCCATGCATACAGCCCCTCAATTTTTGATGTATCATTAAGCTTCACTGATAAATTTACCTAGAAGCTTTCAGTATGAAGCCCAAGTAGTTCACCAAAAACCATTTAAAAGATATGGAAATGAAACATGCAAATGCAGCTAAGTCAAACACATTCTCTGTATCATGCAAGTAAAAGCTTTCAAGATGGAAAAGCTGATGACATGTTCACATACTGCAAAGTGTTACAGCTCCTTCCTTCTACACAAATGTCAAATTTTGCGAAGTGCAAAGTAAAAGTTGATATCACAATTACACCAAGGCTGAAGCCACAATACCATGCCCAAATGTCACGCAAGTATGTACAAGATCCCTCCTTCATCTGACAAGTATTATTTGTCATTCCCACCACTACTATGCCACATGAGGGTGTTACAATTGAGCAATGTCAATTTGATACACAAGCTAACAGGAAGTGACAATCAATTATTGTCAGATAAAATAATGACCCTACAATAATTCACAGTTTAGTAACTCAGCAGATGGTCATTTAATATAGATAAAACAGTCTAGTGTCTTTAATTTTGTAACAGTACCAATGAAACTACATTTCTGCAATACATACTGTAGTAAGAAAGTTGTGGTTCAATGTGCTTGATAGAGTTCTGACAATTACACTTTGTGAAATTCATTGTGAGAGGATACACAATCAATAAATCCAAGCATAATAGTGTCCAAGATGTTTTACACTACACTGCATCTTGTAACATTACTTAAATACTGGTCATACTACTCCACCAATTCCAAGATGCTCCGATTGCAGTTTATGAGTAGCACCAGGCTTACGTTCTGTCAGCATGGTACTGAGTGACATAAGTGGCTGGGAATAAGCCTGTACGAGCACCAATCTCTCCATGCCACCAATGCTGATCGGTGCGTTCCCTTACTGTAATCACATCGCCTCGTCGAAACTCCAACTCTCCAGGCTCCTGTGGTGTGAAGTCGTACAAAGCCTGAACTAAGCACTGGAAAGTTAAAAGTAATAACACATTTAGGCACATATGCAAAGCAGAATGTTAATTACTATTTCACTCAATTTAAGTTCCTCATAGCAGAATTGCTGAAGATTCAAGTTTCCTGGGATGTGACACTGTCACTGTAGGTACAGTTCTTAATGTTTCAAATAACCACAGTGCTCTCATCTTGACGATCAAGCAGTTCAAGAAGGGCCCAAAGATATAGCACAATGATTCTTTTAAATATCAGGAACTATACACACAACCACAAAGTCAAATTGAGGAAAACTTGCCTCTTAAAAATACCACTCCTCAACCATCCATTTTCCTAACATTCTCAGCATATAATGATGAAAATCCCTCCTGTGTCTTTTAAATTCATAAGGTATTTGTCAAACTCTGACAAATTCAGTGCACTTCATCTCCACTAAATCTGGTGAACAAAGCACATTTTCAATAACGAAGTGCTGTTACCTTACTTGGCTCTGCTCATCAAACCTATCAGGTTGCTTCATACTGTTCTATAAATGTGGACAAAAAAAATATGTTTGATCATGCTGATATAAAATCAGCTACAAAACTCTTTAAGTATTGATAGTTCCAAGTCTACTTGCATGTGCTGCTGTGTAGGTGGAACTATTCAGCCAGTGACAAAGCAACACAAACAAAAAGACCTGAATTTTCTAATGAGAGTGAATATTAATGAAAATTGGGGCAGTTAAACTCAGCAAGGAAATGCCAGTCTGACTTTACACGCAGTACTGCACAGTTTGGCTATACACCAGCACTGCACAGTTTGGTTTTACATGTAGCGCTGCACAGTTTGGCTTTACATGCAGCACTGTGTGTTTGGCTTTACACGCAACACTGTATAGTTTGGCTTTACACAGAGCACTGTATAGTTTGGCTACACACGCAGCACTATATGTTTGACTATACATGCAGCACTATATGATTGGCTTTACACACAACACTGTATAGTCTGGCTCTACACACAGCACTGTATGTTTGGCTACACGCAGCACTGTATAGTTTGGCTCTACATGCAGCACTGTATGTTTGGCTATACACGCAGCACTGTATGATTGCCTTTACATGCAACACCATATAGTTTGGCTACACACACAGCACTATATGTCTGGCTATACATGCAACACTGTATAGTTTGGCTCTACATGTAGCACTGTATAGATTGGCTATACATGCAGCACTGTATGATTGGCTTTACACGTAGCACTGTATTTCTGACTATACATGTAGCACTGTATAGTTTGGCTATACACACAGCACTGTATGATTGGCTTTACACGTAGCACTGCATGTTTGACTATACATGCAGCAATGTATTGTTTGCTTTCACGTCAAAGCCTGTACATATGCGCGGCCATCCGAACTTATTGCTCATCACCTCAGGCCCATCACTCACTTCAGTCTAGTGTTTAGTGTAGGAATGTATGGAGCTACATGAACATTACACATTCATACTGGATGCCACCAATAAATAACTTCAATGCATATCCTATCAATAAATCAACAAACATATTAAAACATGATAATGCTGACACCAACTGCTCAGTCATTCAAACTTGCTTACAAGTGGCAGCCATTAACCCTGTATTACAAGGATATAAACAGATTCTTTTACTTCAGTTTCAGCTGACTATTGCTGCAGTCATGATGTGATGTCTGATTCTGCAATAATTTTCTGATCTGGTAAATAACAGTAACGAAGAACATGGGCAAATCAGCACAAGTCTTTCTGCCAGTTCATGATATTTGCCACCCCACATATAAAGCATACAGTATGTCTCAAAGTTCACATTCTTGTAATGCAGTGAAGTTAACAGCCTGAATTATCAGGCCATGGACAGCATCTTCTCACAAGTGTACAGATGATAACTCCATGAATTAACTTTCAGCATTACTTCTGTGTATACAGTGCAAAATGAACTATTTTAAAAAATTCCATGTCACTTTGACTAAGCACAGCAATACCATATTTTCCTTATAGCTGCAGAAAATAGAATTCACACCAGCAACCACTGCAGACTGATATAAAGTGAAACAGCTTTGATACTGAAGCAGCCATTACATTTCATGACCACAACCCAACAATCATCAGAGTATTCATCACACTCACCTCCCCAGGGACCATATCTCTCAGCTTCACATCCTGCGACCTCGAAACTGAAGCAGTCCGATGATACTCAACTAATTCATTCAAGCTGTTAAATTTAACAACCCAAAGAAAGAATTTTCCTTGGGCATCGCGCAGTACCTTGAAATGCTGCACGCCATCTGAGCATCTTAAAAAAAAAAAAAAAAAACACTATAAATTGCAATGAATAAAGTCCCTTGCAGGCCTCCGATCTGTGATATGGTGCTGCATCACTGAGTGGCACGCTGGACATTTTAAGACAGCATACTGGTCTCATCCTAGAGTAATGAACTTTTTGGGCCTTGATGATGAGACCAGTAAGCTGTCTCAAAATACCAGACATGCAGCATGACAGCACAGAAATACTGAGTCCTCACACCACTGCAAGAGCCTCAAAACTCACAATCCATTTCAGTTAACACAACTTTAATAAGAAAATTATGTTATAGTCACAGATGACATTTCAGCTTATGTTATTAATCACATGCAAACACATGCAGAAAAGTCATTTCTCCACAATACACAGTTGTAAAACAGTCTTACTTACTGAAGTACAATATTGTGTGTAATTTCAACCTCAAGATGGCCTAATAACACAGGGCATAACTCGTGCAATGTATTTTACACTATTACTGTTGTGTTCACTAATAAGAGCATTTATTCCTTATGACTTATGGCTTTTTACCAAACATAAGGAGATGCCATACTCCAAGAACCATCAGTCTGTGTAATGTAACAAACTGGTGGATGTTAATTCACACAAATTACATCTTCATTTCACATCAACGATGAATCAGGAATCTTTAAGAGCTGTGAAGCAGACATGGGCCCTTTCGCAGCAGAATGCAAAAACAGACTCAGCTTTGTAAGATTTTAGGTGCTCAAGGCAGTACCAATAATGCTGACAATCTTTAAGCAAAATATTCTTGGACTGCCACAAACATGCAGGTAGCAAGGTCCTCTAAAATGTTGTCCCCTACAACCCAATCTTGCGGTGTAACATTATATGCCATGTAATATCACAGAACTCTGGAATCTTTGTGTTACTTGCCTGGCTGGTTTTAACGGTAAGAAGTCTGGGGGAAAAACAAAGTGTTACCACAAATATGTTTTTAAAACAGTCATCAAGCATGACAGATTATATGTAGGTGGTCCGAAAAGTTCTCTGCCTTGACCATAGATGGCAACACTATTCGGCAAGATTTTTTTCCTAAGTTGGTACATCTGTTATAAGCAACCACATGAAATTGCAAGCCATGCTATCAAGTAGTTTGTTTTACGAGGGCGGTCTGAAAAGTTCTCGGCCTAACAATGAAAAAACAAATTTATAATTTCAAAATTATTTTTATTTTTTAACATAATCTCCCTTAAGACTAATACATTTATTCCAGCGATGCTCCAGTGCCATTATCCTGTCCCTATAGTGGTTCTATGTAAGATCAGCAGAATACCCGTCTACAGCTGCAATCACCTCTTGATTTGAAGAAAAACGCCGACCAGCAAGGAAGAGTTTGAGTATTGGGAAGAGAGAGAAGTCAGAGGAAGCCAAATCTGGGGAATAGGGTGGATGTTCTAACAATTCATAGTGCAGATCCCTTAATTTTCCCATTGCCAAAACACTTTTGTGGGCGGGTGCACTGTCCTGATGAAAGATATTTTTTTTTTTTTTTTTTTTTTTTTTGCAAACCGGGTCTTTTCTCGTTAATTTTTTTTGTCTAGTCTAGTTACAGATTGGAATAATATTCACTGGTTATTGTTTTACCCTTTTCAAGATAATC
>Ga0268261_10001977_pt1 | contig 14534 bp, 7 predicted proteins | sample TergutNc150P1_FD_190353 | JGI IMG/M metagenome (GOLD analysis project Ga0268261, IMG submission 190353) | Nasutitermes corniger P1 segment gut microbial community from laboratory colony in Florida, USA - Nc150 P1 (SPAdes) (version 2) | ecosystem: Host-associated > Arthropoda: Insects > Digestive... | reverse complement strand
CACACACACACACACACACACACACACACACACACACACACACACACACACACACACACACACACACACACACACACACACACACAGAGAGAGAGAGAGTCCTTCAAAGTCAAATAAAAACCTTGCGTAAGATGAAGAATATATGAACATAATGTCTTCTATGAGTCTCCTGCAGCCTCAAACAAGTAGCAGAACCATAAGAGATTTTCTATCAAGGTGTAATAGAACTAACAGAAATGAAGCTAACGTTTATGATCTGTCATCACAATCCTGCTACTTACGTACCATAAACAAACACACGCACATAGCATACATTAATACACATGACTGAAACTAGTGTGTTACATTCATCAGATTAATAGAGATACCATTATACCATTTATACCATATTATTGTTTTATATTTATCATGAAGAACATCTTTTATATACACATACATGTCGTTCAAAGTTAAATAACTGTGCACGTCTTATGATTAAGAGCAAAGCTCTAAATATTGCAGTGTAACCAGTATTAGATTGCCATACACGTTTGTCAATGTCAACTGCAGACTCTATTAATTTAATGCTATTCCAGAAGATTAAAAGGATTAATTTTTTGTCAATTTTTTCCAATATTTTTGCCCACAGAAAAAAGCAGCAACATTTTAAAATATTTATCTGAGGCAAGTCCCTTTTGTAATGGAAGTTAATACACTAAATGCCATATGTCAAACTATCACACCTGTGCAGCAAAACCTGCATTGAAAGTTTTGTATTTTGCCCAGGTCCTAGTACAGAAGCTACAGTGAAACATTGGGTTTTCTTCAGGGTAGTAAAAGGCAGTCACCACAGATTTTCTCCATACTCTAGCAAGGCTCTAGTATCATTCCCTGTGCATGAATGGATTTGTCTTTATAGATATGACATATGTTTCACACAGAATTCATCACATAATGCCTGAAGAAATTAATTTGGACTCTAACCCATGTATAAAGCAGCACAATAACTCTTCCAAGTTTCCCTTACTAAAAGGAACAACTCCTTTACTTACAGCTCTCCACTAGTATTAAAAGTTTGCAAGATACTCTGTGATGGACAGATTAGGAATTTTACTTTCAGAGACACATTTTTCTTGAAAAAAATTCTGATTTTACATTTCTTGAGACTGAACAGAAGAGAGTGTGAAATGTTTACTTCTGTTTCTCTAAATGGAACCCATGGAATTCCCACCGCCTCTCACTACCACAGCGACACTCCCAAAAAACTGTTCTAGCAATATAATTATTACCCTCAAAAATATTAAAGTTTTTCCCTCTTGCTAAAACTGAGGGTATTTCTGATATACAGTAAACAGTAAGGATGTAGTATGCTTCTCTGCGATGACTGCAGAAAACCATAATAGTGTAAAAGCAATCATCAATAAAAGCAATTAAATTGTCACTGCCACTCTGAAAAAAGGAACAGCTCACCTGCCACTCCTACGCCCCGTGTTTCTGCGAGACAGCAGAGTGGTTTCTTCTGCTGACTCAGGCTCCAGATTTCCGGTTTTGGAATTTCCAGTCCACTGGCCAGCCGCCATATCCAGGAGGCAGTTAAAAAACGATGACCGCTGTCCACAAAACAACTTAAAATTGTTACACACACAAAGAAAAATAATACTGTACCACTTGGCCCTCACTACTCAGCCTTGGTACTTGTAGGAATTCTTTACACTTTTATTGCAGTGCATATTTTAACATGTAACAGTCTATGTCTGAGACTGAGTCTCAGAAATGGGAAAGTGTATTTAAGTGCCAGGTGATCAAGAGTGCCCTATTAACTTGCTGCACCATGACAGCAATAGTCTGCTAAGCCCCTTCTCAATAATCAGTAACACATATATCTTTCTAAGATACATAAGAACTACATCATAGACTTACAAGCTACTTATGTACAGTAAACAGCCACTAATTATTAAAATACGAACTACATTATCATAAGGATAATCGATCCTATTAACAAACTACAAAGTATAAATATGTAAAAAGTTTAATAAATTCAAAATATCATATGTCACCAAACATGTTACAAGATGAAAACTACTCCAGTTTAGCAGAAGTCATGATAAAAACTGTGAAGATTATACATTACTTCTCAGGAATACCTACACTCAATATAAAAAGTAGTATGCATGAATGTAGTTCTGAACAGTATTACAGCAGAAGAAATGAAAGACAAAGTAAGAAGGGTGGTTTGTAGATGTAAAAAGAGACAGTCTGTGCCAAGTTATAATACCTCCCAGCACACTACATACATAATCCCAACACTGCTACAAACAGCAAAGAGACATATGTAGGTATGTCACCTGATTTTAACTCATTAATTTCCTCTTAACATATTAACTCACAGAAGAAAAGAGAATAAGTCTGATATTAATTTTCTTTAATAAAATTTCAGAACTCCTGTATGACAAAAAATAATATTTTATGCAAATGAGGAAAACATTAATAATATATTATTGAGGTAATCATGGTAACCAGGTGACATGGTCTAGCCACTAAACCATGCTGTTACAATCAAGGCTTCTACTGGTGTCAACATCATGCAAAAGTGCAGTCAGTGCAAGGCATACCACTAACACATTACAGCACTTGTAAAGGCAATGAATTTTACATATAAAGCATTGGCATTCTATGCATCTGAGAAGCCAACATTTCAATAACTAAATAATCTGAAATGCTGTGAGAATGTCTTTGTTATTATAGCTCCATACTGCTGAGTGTAAAAACTTATTTGCCATACACCAGAAGTTAATTCTGATGGTCTGTCAGTCTACAATAGATTGTTATTGCTGTGACCTACCATAATTTCGATATACAGTTTTAAAGTCAGTTGTTTTATACAAAATGTAACACAAACGAAACCCATTATTTGCACTATTCGTTCTGGGAAACACAATTTATCAACTTGCTTGTAGAATTCCTGTTTGTCACCTGAAGAAGTACACACAATTAGTGCTTTTTGATAAACAGGGTACAATTTTCAACCCTCTGTTTGTCCAAAGCAAAGAGGATCATGGTACTGCACAAAAATGTACTGTCACATATACAAAAATTTTATCAAAATGCAGTCACCAACCAAGGATTAATTCTGTCATATCTACCATGTGCATAATTACAAAAGTATTAAATTTGGATGTCTAACTTATGACTGCAACATGCAAGAACAGAAACCAAATGAGTGAAATATTACTTTAATAATATAATTAAATAGTAATTACTCTTAATGAAACATGACGATAACATTACAGCTGGTCACAAAGCTTTATTTCTTAGCTACGTCTGAAATATTTCTATTGCCATTAAATTATTCAAAATAAAAAAGTTAAAAATATATTTAAATTCACAAAATCACAGATGTTACTTCAAATCAATCAGTGTTTTCTATTTTAAAAGGCCATCAAATAAAACTACTTAGGAAACATCTAGAGATAGTGAAACTTCTGGCAAATGCACTCTGTTATTGTACATGGATATTCAATTTGAGAATACTTTCCAGAAAAAAACTGTGTATTTAAACACACACTATAAGCATTCTTACAAACAGATTTACAACTGATCTTCATTGAGATATTGCAAGTGGGGAGATTTACAATTGGGAACTTTTAAATGTCAGTACTTGATTTTCACAAATGATCATACTCGATGCGCAACTGTTTCTACAGCCTCAGCTCATACCTCACAAAGATACAGTCTATATCCATTACAAAAACTTTATTTGGCCTCAGCACACATCTCACTGGGCACAGCTTGTCTCAATTATTGGGACCAATCATAAATGTGTAAGTCTAATTTCTGTCCTACTTTAATACAAACACATAAGTCAACTATATGGGCAAACTGTCCAGCATCTAATGTTAAAACAAGTGGTATGGGTAGTAACCACTGTGCTGTAGAGGGTGAAGGCCACAAACAGGTGTCAACAATTCTAAGGATAACCAATTTAATTTAAAAACTTTTGAATAATACAATCCTCAATGCAAGAGTTACCATGTTTTTGGTTACTGCTTAGAAATATTAGCAAACAATGAAGGTAATATTTGATCAACCAACAGACCACATCAGATTTAACAACTTCATGATTATGGCAGCATGTATAGGTGTGTGTGGATGGTAACTTTACACATGGCATGGCACATACACTGCAAATGCATGGAAAGAGAATAAGAGAGCAAGTAAGGGCCAGGATTGGTATCAAATATGGAAAATATTCAGGCCTGAAATTTTCACAGCGATCTGAATATACACTGAGAGACAATTTTCAAGCATATAAAGTTATGTTCTTCCTGTGATAGTATGTTGAGGACAGCAGAAGGTCTCATGTAGAAAGCTTTCCAGCATCTACTGGTATACATTGGTTGGTGAAAGAAAATGAACTGCTGTATGGCCAGGAGTCATGATTTGTTATGTTTTTGACTATATAATATTTCAAAGCAGCACACTTTATATTCCACTAATGTGGTTTGTAAACTGTTAAAATTGTCATGCTTATGATTGAAATTGTTCTGCCTTGATTATTATCAATTTGGTACCAATGAGGCACATAAACCCTTAGCCTGCTTTCTTGCTACAAGAAAAAAAGTCCCATACAAAAAAAATAATAAGAAAGTCACAAAGTGGCAAAGATAAGGCAAAGACATGGAAGATGGCAGCTGCCTTGTTTTTTCACCAAGATTCACATAAAACAACTACACAAATATTTCAAATAATCCTCCTTGTATTTCAATCATAAATTTCACATCATATTTTGCCAACCATCAGACACATTTTTTCTCCTGGAAAATGCTAAATAAAATATGATTTGAAGATTCTTCAAGCATGAATAAAATACTTTTTCCACTTTACTTGGTCTGTAAAATCTAGGTGCCTTTTACAGACTGTGAAATATGGCAAATATAATGGTTTTATTGCACTCTATATCTGCCTCAAAACCTGCAGAGAATTAAATTCCTAGATTTGAAAGTTTGAACTGATTAAATAAATTACAAACCAGTGAAATAAAAACATTTCTTTCAGGTTACCATTTTACGTTGAATTGTACATGAATCTTGGTTAAAAGAGAAGATAAATACAAATAAAGAATAAGAAACATATGAATAACAAAACTGTGTTGTCTACCAGAACTTGGAATAATGAAAGTTCTATATAAAGAATACTACCGCCTCAATTTTGGAGGGACTAAGACCACCACAGTCCTGAAACCAAACACATACATTATTGGACTACTAACTGCTGTGCATGACCAGCGGTACCATGGCTTTGGTTATTGTGCATCTTCAGTGAGTGGTCAAAGCACACTCAGACTGGAAGCAGAAATACAGCAACTTAATACATAATTCTGTTTCTTTTATACTGAGGAATACTGATTGGTATAAATCAGTACTAATTTACATTTTAAGGAACACCAACTCTTATTATAACATGTCTGGAAAATAAAATGAGTTTGAATTCAGAAAAATTGTAAAAATGCTGAGATCATCTAAGTCAAGCGTAACCTTCGCATGCAGGTGTAAGAATATCAGTTTTTAATTGTAATTAGTAAGACGCCTGTGACAAGAGGTTACGCTTCAACACATGAATCAAGTCTGGCTTTATATATTTCTGGACATAATTTTTTACTGCCATATAACAAATTTCTACTTAATAAAAATACCACAGATAAGCTACACAATTTTGTGAACTATAAAATAATTATGGGAACCTTGAAGATGCCAACTCTAGCCACAGTGCATCTGGTCACTGTCAAGGTACCCCACCACACAAACATGGGATGGACCTGGTATACTAACACCTAAGGGCCAGGCAAGCTGAAGACTGGACTATAATAATTCCACATTTTGGACATTATCTGATATTTGCCTTCTGAAATATCCTACATAAAACTGAGTACTCATACTTAAAAAGAAATGTCGCATAACTGGATGCTACTTACAGCAGTTTACCAACAAATGAACACTTCTGATTTGATCCAGTTACGTTTCAAAGCCAATGATGTAGCTAACATCACCCAAATAGTGAGACTTTCACAGCTACTGAATGTGCCAATGGATTGTGAATTACTATTAAATATTATAAATAAAATTGATTTTACAAGATATGATGTTCTCATGAAGGTGTTGCTGAATACTCAAACTACTGGGACATAATGCTCTGTCACTGGCAAGTGATTCGCATAATTCTCATATAGTTGGACCCTGAAGATGAAGGGACCAGATCCTTTGTAAAGTTAAGAACTGCACATATAATGGCACAGTGAATATCCGAGACTTTTCTGAAATTTATATTGTTTGAAGCCATACAAAGGTGAATTCTGGGAAACATACAGTAGGTTGTACGAAAGAAATTCCATACTATAAGTTACATTACAAAACCTCAGAAATGAATTAATCTGACATATTTGTCTACAGTGTTCTGTACATCAGCAACCACCTTGCACACCCTTATCTGCAGTAAACAGCTGTCCAATCCACAAGCCTGCAAGGCCCACACTATGGAGCAGGGTGACTGCTAACCTCTACTCTACATCACACACCCACACACACTATGATCGGCCGCTGCCCACGCTGACAGTGCCACAGAAGCACAGAGTTCAAGTTGTCTGTAACACACATCACCTAACACAGCCATGTTAAACTCACAGATGGAATGCACATGTCTGTTGTACTACTTCCCGGGGTGAGAAAACTGTAATGGGCTAGGATAGCTGTGCCTAGCATTTTACTATACAATGAAGCCTAAATTATATTTATTTTATTAACAATAAATTCATCTAATAATTTTGTAATATGAAAAAAGGGACAGCCCTTACCAGACACCATAGGAAACCCCACTAGAATCTAATGAAATAAATTTCCCTCCACAAAACATAGCATATCAACAGCAGGCAGAAAATACAACTGAAAGCATCCTATTATAAACATACTGTTCCTTTTAAACTATATTTTTTTTATTAAAACTGCAAAGTGAATGCAAACATGGATAGCACCACTTTTCTAAGATAGCAATGGTATGGATGGTTACAACTAAAACATAACAAATTAAGTCATATAGACATTACTGATTAGAAATGGTGTCATTATTATCCATACAAATCCCGAACACACAAATCTTTAATATATACAGATGTAACTGATTCATGAGACACTCTGAGGATGGTAACTACCAACATTACTTATTTATCTTGGATGATAATGTGTAGTGAGGCAGAGAAATGTTTTGGAGCAGCATTCTGCTTCCAACTTCAGAGCAAAAATGCAGTTAAACACTAGACATGATGAGACAGCACAGCTGTGCCTCACTCAAGCTAGCATTTTCCAAGGCATTCATTACTAGTTTGCATGCTTCACTGGCTTTGTTATGGACCCAGGATAGTTCAGTCAATATAGTGACTAAAAGTCTGAAGAATTGTTTTTTTATTTCCAAGAGGGCAAGAGATTTTTCTCTTCTCAAAGGTACACAAACTACTTCTGCGGCCTATCTATCCTCCTACACTCCCATCTAGTGCTAAGGTTTATAATACGTAGAGACGTACCTTCATTCCCCGACATGCCTTCATGGTGTGTGTATAGGAATAAATTTGCCCTTCACTGGCTTTCACATTCATTTATTGCAAACATACAGTTATTTTTGCAAAGTCATTCATTACAAACCAAAAAATGTTTGATTTGAATGTTGCAGATACCCTGTGTCAATTTTTCATACAATGAGTCATTTTTCAAATATTTATAAAGTACAATTTGGGTTTCACACAACACAGGGTTTATACTGAACCTCGCCTGCAAACTTCTAGTGTTGACTCCCAGTTCTAAATAAAACAAGGTTCCTTCACCAGTTTTAAACATGCAACACAAAGGTTGGTGGACAGATGGACACAATCCCCTTAAATATGTTCACTCTGTGAGCTTTGCATGAAAAATGTATACAAACTACAGTAATGCAATTTCAGGTAATTTTACAATTATGAATGCTCACAAAAATATACACAGTAAATATGACTGAGATTTTCATGTGCTTATGTGGTGGTAAACAGTCATGCCTCCGACACTTGCTTTTAATGCTAAACACATCACACATATTTTATATATTTAGGATCAGACCAGTTTATATACCCCTGAAAGTACTGTATATACTATTCTTAGAATTTAAAACTCTGTATGGTAATTGCAACATGTGTCATTCTCAAACATAAGTTATGAGACAAGACAAGTGCTTCTTTGTGAGTTCAACATCAGTAACCTGACATCTAGCAACTGGCACATACCAAGCAACAGGACCAACTGGAAGGAAGGCTACAATACTGAAAGCTGGTTTGCAGCTAACTTCCATGTGGAAGGCTTTCTGCAGTAACACTGTGACATCATCAGCTGGTCTTGCATCTTATTCTGACTGTGTATGAAGTCTTTATGTGTGTATTATTTTGTACACATAGTGATGACAAGATGCAAGCAAATTAATATCACTTATTGAATGCACTCCACTGTTTCAATGACACTTATTAATTACTTTGAAGTTGTCAATGAAAATTAAAGTCTCGTTGAATATGGTGCCATGCCAGCTGGAAAATAGCGGCAGTGTTTAGGAGAAGCTGGCTGTTACCAGATTCATCTGGTCCTTTGGAATACCCTGTAGACGGCAATTGCTAATTGACATGGCATCGTATGTTAGATGACTTTAATTTTCAAGCCTAAATTTGTTTGTGTTGCAGAAATCAAGAGTGACATGCAAACATATTCTTTTCTTAAATGGTTCACTTTATTTCATTCTTTTAACAAAATTCCATACAAAAAGGTACAGTAAGGGAGGCAAAACAGAAATAAATTACAAAAAATAACCAATAATTGTAAATTAATATACTAAATCATATATATAATAAATAAATAATAATAATAAATTATCCTGGACAAAATAAATGAACCAATCTCTGTAAAAACAAACACAAGAGACTGAAAATTTGTTACCGTATACCATACCAAAATCTAGAAAGGACAGAGCTCTACAAGAAGTGTGAGTATGATAATTCTACTTGAAACTAAAATTTTAGTGTAGAATTATAAAATTAAAGAAATGTGTTAGTCATAATTCTAAGTTTATGTAATTTTTATATGTATATAGGCTGATTTTTTTTTCTCTGTTTTCCTCTGTTTCCCAATACAAAAACCCTGACATACTCTAAAATAAGTTACACTTGCTGTGTCCACATCCTTAGCAACTTTCTCTTTACTTTCATGTACTTCATTTCACACTGCATTTAATACAGAATGATCAAATTGATAAATATAAAAAAGAGGAAGAAATACTTCATCTTCAACTGTCTGCTGAAATATACTAAAAATTCCTAAAAGTTACTGAAAATGGATTGACCCTTTTCAAAGACAAATACTTCATCTAACTGTTACTCCAAGAACTATGCTATAAGCTGCTAATTATTCCACTGTTGCGCTTGAGGTTCATGTAAGCTAACTCCTAGAACACTACTATGTCATTATCATGAAATTGAATGTATCAATTAACTTAAATTTTGACTGCAGCCTGAGAACAATTCAATTCCTTTTCAAAACGCCTTCCAACAGATTCCAGACAACATGCTCAATAAAAGTTCAGAATAGGGAAAATGGTGGCTCTTGTGAATGTGGTAATGAACCTCCAGGATCCATGAAATGCAGGGAATTTCTTAACCCAAGTGTAAAGAAATAAAATGCTAGTCACAACAGAATTTTTTATTTTTTTTAGAGATTTAGTGTGTTTTACAACATGTTTTGTCCAACTTGGCCAACTCCAGGTAATACAGCTGTGCAGAACTGTGTACAGAATATGTGGGAGGAAAATACTGACATAAAGTATTATAAAAATAAATGAGATCTCTGTTTTTACTTAAAACAGTAGTAATAAGTTAGGTTAGGTTATAGAAATAAATCTTGAGTGGGAGTTACTGCAGTTGTATGGAGTTCTAACCTTGTCAATTTTAAGTTACATTAAGTAAGGCGCTTGATTATGGTGTATAACATTACCCTACGATGATTTTGTAGGGTACATTTGTAGGTTTAAGTTTTCTTATCTTGAGTAAATACTGAATGAAGGAATTACTATTGTACAATTTCTTTTCAGATATGTTATATGCAGGTTATAAGCTTCTTATATGGTGAAGGAATTTTTGTACAATCCTTGTAACCTTACATTAGAGAGATTACTGTGGTTTAATTTTGAAGATATAAAATGGGGTTTTGTTGATGAGAAGTGTGTAGATGAATATTTTCTTTACATTATGCAGGAACTCAAAAGATGGCTGGGTATTAGAAAAAGTTGATTGTAATTGACCGTTTATTTATTTACACTTTGTATGTTTTCACCATGGGATGTTTAGAATAAAGATTAATTTTTCACAAGGGGATGTTTGGAATAAAGGTTAATTTCTTAACTAGCGGGGTACCTGTTAGTTTTGCAAGAAGGACTCTGCTGCATGTAATTAGTTACACAGGACAAAAACCATTTCACACCCTCATGCTTTCTGTTCCATATTTGATGAGTTGGTTCAAAACAAATTCTTACTTTACCCTTTGCACTGTTAAGGAAAATCATCTGTGGCCTCTATATTTTAAAGATCACTTTGTTTTAACACATCCCACCCATATTCAGACTGCAGTCCCCTACTCCACTATTTCACCAGGAAGGTTATTTCTCATTGTTACACTGAAAAGTGCAGCCACTTCACAACAGGCAAAATTCACCACATACTGTACAACTGTTAAGCACCAACCAATTAGGTATCTATACAACAGATATCAGTGAACAATGCTAATCCTGGGACAGACAAATTACATAGGAATGCTGCTGATTATTACAGAGGGAGATGGTTATATGAAGGCCTAATAGATTGAATTAGTTTGTACTCTAATAAAAACACCATAAATAATGTAAATGTATTCTGCATTATAAGTGACGTAATTTCAAAGTACCTACTGAACACAGTGTACAAATTACACAAGGATAACTGGATGGATAACCGAAACATAAGAATACAGCACCTACGACTTTTACAACTAATTCAAAATCCATGATTAGATACAGTATTTCATGCTGCAAATTAACCTCAAAATTATCTTTGTAAATTAAATATGTAGAACATATTCTTAAATTAGATAATATTGTAACATAAAACTTAAAAACAATTACAGCGATGATTGGGTAATGAAATTTTTCATACAAATTGGGAGTTATCCAAATTCTACTTCAGTGCCTTGGTTAAAAGTTTCCGTTTTTATGCCCATCCCACCCACAGTAACTGTATATTTTCTGTGGCTGATAAACCACAAAGCTTCTGATTACTGTAGACTAAAGAACACAGTCCCTTCATCTGTCTTCTCAAACATCAATTAAACTGGGATGAGAAATGTCAGTAATACAAAGATATCTCATATATGAGGCTGGGGTCAAAATTAGCTTTTGTAATGAGATATTTTACTTGTTATATGATACCAGTTACTTTCAAATACTGTATTCAATATGAACAGAGTTGCCAAATGTAATATGCAAACTGCTACTTCGATGATAGTGAACAGTAATACACAACCAGTCACACTGAGATAAACTCTTACCAGAGTTTATAAAACAAATGTTTGGTTTTATGGGTTGCTACATCTTCCAGTTGTAAATGGAGGAGACAACAAGTTGAAGTGTGTCCATTATTTAATGATCCTGTCATTTACTAACATATATAGTGTTGGTGGTGGATGAATGAAAAATATTAAATAGTGGTGGATTGATTATGACATGGGAAAACTTAAGTGCATGGAGAAAAACCTGTTCCAGTGCCACTTTCCCACCACAAATCCCACACAAAATGAAGCTGGATCGAACCTGGAGCTGGCCTCTGGATAGAGGGCAGTAGTGAATACACTAAATAATCAATCGTGGAATGCTGACAAGAGGCAAACATCCAATTTGGAGGTTGGGCAGGTGACCAATGACCATTCACCACCAAGTAGCAGCATATTATGAAACGTTACACAAAGCTGGGGACTGCGACAAATTGTTCTGATGTGGGGGCATAGTAGATACTGGTGAGAACACCAATAGACTATCAGGGTTAAAAAAAAACTGGGGAATTTCTTGACCAGCTGAGACATTACCAGCTTCTAAAGAAGGAATCTGCTCCACTGAGCTGGTTATAAAAAAAAGGTATCACGTGTGACTGTTCATTCCTCTTACTATCTCCTTTTACAAGATGGAACCCAGAGAACCCTTATGAATAAAATGTGTTGTAATATAAGAAACTGAATGCTCAACATTCAAAGTAAATTAAGTATTTAAAATGAATAAAGGAAATTTCTTGAACAATTATGGTTCAACAATTTAGTTATTTACACTGAGTCATCTTGGGTCATCTTGTGCACTGTTTCCATATTTGTTTCAGCTCATCATATTAAAGCATAGTCCACTGAAATTAGTTTCACTGAACTAATACCATCATGCTCTCAAGTGTCATACAGCCAAATATTTGCAAAACAAGCAATTTGTTCTCATTCTATTTCTTAAACTGTTCAGCACTGTCAAAGGTATAACAGCCAAACATGACAATGAGTTTCATAACTACCTTGATAGTCTGCAAACTTAAGCAATGGGTACCATAATATGACATGTATTTCAGGATTAAATTAAACTTAAAACCTAATATTCATGAACAAAAGTAACTGATTCATATCCAACACTTCTCAGAGTACTATGATGTCTAATTCCATAACAACAGGCTTCCATCTGATACACAATATGGCACTTAATCTTTAGGCTACCCCTCTGCTGTGTCTTCATATTGCTTCAAGTTGTTTTGACTCCAAACATACACAGCAACTTACAACAAATGCATTCTTGACTTAAACATGTACACTGTTTAAGAATCAAGTTACACAGTGAGTTCTTCACTGTTTTCAGGACCTGAAGTATTTATTGGGGGTTCACTTACCGGAAGACCCGCATTTTCAAGCCGGCCAAACCTTGTAGTTCTCCAACTTTCCAATATTAGAAGTGCAGCATAGATCTTACCAACTGTCATCTTGCCTTTGTTTAACTCTGTAATGAGAGCAGGCCAACCACTTAAACACACGTGACTGTTGCACTGTCTGTTGCAAACAGGCAGAGAACACTGTAACATTGCACAGTAGTCAGATATTTATAAACACCAATTTTAATATTAATCTAATACAGAAGATTAAAGGATAGTTTAATAAGATTATCAAGGTAAATTCCATTGAAGAACACTTCTTCAAATTAGTTCCAAATAATTTTATGTACCTCATTAGCCTTTTAGTAATGTTTTGCAAATAAGTCATACACTATTATTACAAACGGTGAGACAAGAAATGAAAGTATAACAATGTAGTGAGATTTCTTTTACAGAACTATGAATACAGGAATGTTTAAAATGAAACTTGTATGCCTTAACCTTTACTCTGCTAACGTGGAGAATAGGGTGAGCTTCTAATAATGCCAGCACATGGCAGATGGGATTTAACTCGGCGTTTAAAGGGTTAATAAGGTTTGTATGTCCTGTTGTATACCAATTCTTTTCACAACACACTACTTCTAAGATAAATGATCAACATTTGTACTTCAGATTCATACACAGTATGCTTCATACTTGACTGTTAATGAAAGAAATATACTCACACACTTCTGGTATACTTACACCCCAATACCAAATTTGATTTAAACATGTTAAGTTGTTCTGAAGACGAAATGCAACAGCTCTATAAACACTTTTTACACATTACGGACTAATTCTATGCATTTGTGTGAATGACACATAAAAATGTAATCATCCTGTTATTCTGAAGTATGTCTGCATGTCTGCTGTGCAACACTGCTGAACATAAAGCATATGGACATGATGAGAGGAATCAACGTTCAAGCACGTGGACTTAATGCCACGAATCAAGGTTCAAGCATATGGGCATGATGATAGGTATCAAGTTTCGAGCATATGGACATCATAGCACCCATCAAGGTCCATGTATTGTTGGGAAAAATGCCACATGCCTGTCATAACTTCTTGAAAGATAGTTTAGAGATCATATGAAACTGTTTCATTGTGTGTTCATGGCATTAAGGTCAGGCCCACATCAAATCTCGGCAAAGTGAAAATGACTTACTACTTGACCAAAGAGTTGCTGATGCAGAAAAATGCTGAGTGGTGGGTGGTCATCTCACTGCATAAAACATTGCATAACACTGTTACAATATTCATTAATGTTCACTACCCTGTGTCATCTCATACCACCATTTATGGCCATATTATGTACCAGTCTTAAGTAACAGAGTTTAACCCTTAGGCTACTAATGTCATATATATATATATATACGGAGCGCATATTCTTGATGTTTCTAGATCACACACAACGACGCACCACAGTCAGTAGGACTCCTCTGGACGAGTGATCAGCTCGTCGCAGAGACCTATACCTGACAACACACGACACTCACAACAGACAAATATCCATGCCCCCGGTGGGATTCGAACCCACGAT
>Ga0268261_10001976_pt1 | contig 14536 bp, 18 predicted proteins | sample TergutNc150P1_FD_190353 | JGI IMG/M metagenome (GOLD analysis project Ga0268261, IMG submission 190353) | Nasutitermes corniger P1 segment gut microbial community from laboratory colony in Florida, USA - Nc150 P1 (SPAdes) (version 2) | ecosystem: Host-associated > Arthropoda: Insects >... | reverse complement strand
ATATATATATATATATATATATATATATATATATATATATATATATATATATATATATATATCTTACTTTAATTAATTAATTAATTAATTAATTTTTATTTATCTACATTCAGTAACTTCCACTGGACTTCCTTGAACAGGTGGTCAATAAATGTGACTCAAAGTTTACCATGCATTTCTCTCACACTAGTATTTTTACAGTGTGGAGGGTTAATCCCAGTTTCCCCCGCCCTATAGAGAATCTCAGGGCGGCCATCCCCAGCACAGATTATGACAAACCATGAACAACTGCAGAATATGGAATATTTCAACTATTTGGGTAGCCTGAGAACCAATGAACCAAGATGTACATGTGAAGTAAAATCCAGGATTGCCATGGCAAAAGCAGCATTTATCAAGAAGAAAACTCTTTTCACCAGCCAAATGGACTTTAACTGAAGGAAGAAACCAGTAAAGTGTTACATCTGGAACACGGCTTTGTATCATGCTGAAATTTGGCCCCTTCGGACAGTAGAACAGAAATATCTGAAAACTTTTGAAAAGTGGTGCTGGAGAACGATGGAGAAGATCAGATGGACCAATCATGTCAGAAATTAAGAAGTATTACATACAGTCACAGAAGGAAGGAATATACTACATACCAAATAAATCAGTAAGGCTAACTGGATTGGTCACATTTTGTGTATAGAAGGAAAGCTATGAAAGGAAGATGAGGAAGAAGATGTAAGCAGCTACTGGATGACCTAAAGGAAACCAGAAGATACCAGAAAATGAAAAGGAAGCACTAGATCCCAGTCTCTGGGAAACTCACTTCAAAAAGGCTACGCGCCTGCTGTAATACAGACTACGTAATGATTGTAACACAGTAAATCACCACCTCACTAACACTTTTTCTCCAAATATTCATTTACTGTCAAGTTCCCATCTGTGTTACGAAGTGAGCAACTATTGTAGCAAGTGTGTTATAAAATCACCAAACAGCTACGTTTAAAATCATAAAAGACAGTGAATTCAAAGCAGGCCCACGAACTTAGTATCATGGTTTCATTTTATTCTTGTGAAATGCATACTACTGAACTACAGATTCTGCATACATTACACTTGTCAGATATAATATCTAATGTTATGCATCACTGCCAAGTTTGTAACTGCTGACAATATATGTGCACATGTGTCGATATATTATGATCTACATCTATACTAAATTTCACACTGGTTCCTAGCATCGAACAGAGAGCTACAGAAAATTTCTGCACAGCCACCGTCATGTGATTTTTACATTCTATAAAAATATAACAATAAAGAGAAATTTATTATTTTTCAATGATAATTACCATGTATCATTCCAGTTCTTACAAGTAAATGGCAGTAGCAGCAATCCTACCTCAAATTTTCAAACAATGGTCATGTTATCACTGATTGTAGGAAATTACGAAGTATGACATGGTGTTTTCCAATGGTATGATGTTCACAAATAGTTCAATGAAAATTGGGTTACCTGGTGAAAAGGATGAAATGGGAAAGCAAAGACACAGACAAAACCAGAAGAATTTAATCAATTCATGGCATTATATGTAACTGCTATAATTGTAACAGAATCTTGTATTACATTTGGTTTTATATGCCATCAAGATCAAAAGTAATGTGTACTGTAATTGCTTATTAACAATAACTGCTGAAAATGTTAAATAATTAAAAACACACATGTAATGCAAAATGTGGAAAATGGTATGGGCAATAGCAAGGCAATTTAATTATAATATTTCTGGCAAAGTTATCACATCAAAACAAGCAGGTGCAATGTGTTTTAAACATAAAAGCACTGTGTGATGAAATAGCTTTCTGATGAAAATGAGTTACACACAACAGATTGCTTAAGGATAGGCATTTCAAGCCACACCTACCACGAGCTTCTGTGGTGTCCATGGAATTTTCTTCATTCTCCAGATCATTAAGAAATTCATTTTTCTCTTCTTTAGGAGTACATACCAAATCTGTTCTCTCAACAGGCCACTGAACTTGACTGGGTTTTACATCTTCTACATGGTCATACAGGTCACCTTCTTGTCGAAGGTGCCTGAGACTGCCCTTTAGGTCAACTAGGAGCAGCCTCGGAGTAAATGTCACACATCCCTGCAAAAACAGGTCATACTCAAATTTGCCACAAAAGCACCTTAATAAACTACACCTTACTAGCTTTCCCAAAGGCCTCCAAAAAGAGCAACCCTACAAGAAAGACTGGAAATGTATTTCCTATCCACACAACACATACACATACAAGGTCATGCACTATAAATCATAACACAGCGTATACAAGAGGAGACTGAGGGTCTTTCACCATGCAGACTGACATTTTAGAGAAATCTACTCCCACCATCTTCACAAGTTAAAATTTCATAAGCTCACATCAAGCTGGGCCCCCAAACAGCACAGTCAGTATAGTAATGAGGCTATCTGATGGATGATCCAGGGTTTGATTCTTGGCAAATGCAACAGATTATTCTCTCTTTTCCCAAGATCCACTCTTGCTCTGGGGTCCACCCAGCCTCCTATTCATTGGGCAGGAGAAATATAATAGCTGAGGTGAAAAACTGATCACTCACCTACATCTAGTACCAGTACCAAGGATGAGAATCAGAGGAGCAATACCTCTGCCTCCCTCTACGCCTTATGGCATGTACAGAACAATTATACCTTTACCTGTACCATTAATCTTAGGTTACTACTGTACATAAAAGAAGTATAACTTGCCTTTGATGTGACACCTTCTCGGAAAAGTATGTCATGGTTAATTTCAGATGGGGAGTTGGCATTGTACACAAACCCGGCCTCCTACAAAATGGAAACAGTACAAATAATTATCAGAAGTTGAATGCATGGCTATAAATGTTCACTTATACTTACTTGTAATCAAAATAATCAGATCAGCAGAGCTCTAGTCACCATCACGTGACAAAAAAAGAGTATGTTACCTGCTGCCAATTAGTGTTTTATTTCTTCTTACCTGACAATATAAACCAAGCAGAAAAATTAGATTTGACACAATATATTAAAAAGTGTGTCCAGCTACCAACAAATTTGTTTGTTTCAATTTCACACACCATCCTACTCACCATTTTCATCACACTCATTTTCTCACTACACTGATACCATGTAAACTCTGTGGTTACAACAGCACCATTAAATAACCCAACATTAAGTTCTGTTTCTACTAATGCAGACAACAAAATAGTTGATTTTCTGTAGTGTATGACAGACTTTAGATAAAATTACATTACATTCAAGTAATGGGTGTTAGGAAATCCCCTGCACAATGACCAACTTCAGTATACAGTGCAACTTCATTCTCTCATTTAAGTCCCCAGCACTGCTCCATGTCAAAGTGCAGTACCTGTCTATATCTGGCATCATAATATTCACCCGGTATCATGAAGTGAATTCCATGTATCAAATTTCAACTTAACTACAATCTCACAGTCACATTAAGAACGCACGAATCTTTCTTGTTGTTACTCTTTTTCACAGATGGAACTAGTGTCCAGTCTGTGTGAACAGGTGCCCATCAATTAACAGTAACATATTAGCCCTGCCACTTTAATAAAATGGTTCTGACAGTACCCCAATTCTTTCAGCAGACAAGTGCTGGAGGAAACCCTTCATATGATTTTTGTGGACTGTCAATTCCTATGTTTATTAAAATCACTGTCTGAAGCAAAAAGCAAAACATGTAATAGCACTGAGAGAAAAACTGTATGAACTGGCTCCATTACTTATTGAAATGGCTATGTTACTTGTGTAATGCAAAGTCACAAGGGCTTCTGCTTTATAAAGAGTCACATAAAACAGCATTACAATTTAACACCTATCCAAATGAAAAGTCAATGAGCACCAGCGAACCCAAAAACTTTCTGGGGCAAAAGACTAAATTTGAAACTGTATCAATTAACTTAAATGTAACAGTGTAGACTTCTGATAAAAGTCGTGACCTTATGTTAACATCAAGGTAAACATCATAATTCATGTTTACTTAATAATGCCAGGGTAACTGAATCAACAAAGACGTGAAAGATTCACATATAACGCATGTAGATAATTGAGTTCCTAAAATATGTCATAAAAACAACAAACGAGCAGTCAAAAGACCTACAGCCAAAAGCATAAAACTGGAATACAGGTGAACATGCTTGTGCAGACATAAATTAGACTAAGATGACTCAGAAACATGCTTTCAAGTTAAGGGTAAAACATTTCGAGTCTGACTTTAGAAGATGTCTTGAATGGTTATCAGTTATTCGAGGAAGACTTCCAATGATTATAGGTTTATGTGGGGACACTCAAATCAATAGGATATATGGTGTCAAATGGTGGAATGATAGTACATACACGTCATTTCATAGGTCCACAAATTCTGTCATACAACAGTCCGACATGAAACTTGTCGGGGGGAGAAAAAAAAACACATAACACACAAACAAAACAAATGTCAATACTAGTCTCCAAAATCAAATACTGTGCATAACATAATAATAAAACAATACAATACAAATTACAACAGAAATAATTTATCAAATTAATTATATCTGCTGAACTCCAAAAATTCTTTGACAGAGTAAAACGAGTTATTTAAAAGATACCTGTATAACTCATTTCTAAAATGTTTCCTATCATTGTCAAGGTCTAAAATATTGCTGGGCAAAGTGTTATATATTTTAATACCAAAATAGGCAATTCCTTTTTGAACACTTGTAAGGTTTGCAATTGGAATGAAAAGTCAACTTTTACTTCTTGTATGCTGTCTATGTTCTTCTAAACCTGTCTGAAAATCATTTGGATTATCTATAATAGCATTACAGACAATATATATTGACATGGAAGTGGTAAGATTTCAAGTTTCCTAAACAAACCACGAACCGCGTGCTATGAATCGGTCGTGGGGTAACTCAGCATGCTTATAATTTTAAAACTCTGATGTACAAAAAACCAATACACAAACTCCCATAACGCCTTTACACGTCTTGTCAGTTCATTTGTTGATCCATGTGAGGGTTAGAAAGGAACAAAATTTGTAACTGAAACCTGCAAATTCCACAAGTGTGTGCCGATGAAATTCGAATAAGACCCAAACTGTAGAGAAACGATTTCTCTTCCAGATGCCATTAGATGAGTTCTTCTCCATAAAGTTACCGCATTGTTTTCATGTTCCTACGCACATTCGACCAATACCAACGCGTCGCACTTCCATAACAGTCATCGTTGATTGTATAACGATCTACTACGCTCATGAACGGTAAGCTGGGATAGTTTACTAGATGATCTGTGGTACTTAATACATAATCGAATACAAAAGAATTTATTTATATTCCACACATCCTAAATGGTACAGCTGGCTAGGATGTGGAAACTGCAATATTATAAACACACACAATACTACAACCATCTGCTATTTTCTCAGAATTATTATATCACAACTAAGTAACACATCAAACACGCAACCAAATAATTCAGTTACAAAACTATCCCTGTAAATACGCACATCAATCAGCAATAGACGAAGGTTTTGTCATGTATTACCACCCGTAATGCATGTGAACACTTATTGTAGATAATCCGTGGTTCATACTGCAATGGTAGATAGATAATCCGTGCTTAACAAAAAATTGGTTATTGTGTGCGCGCCAAAAAAATGTTGAAAGAAAAGTTCAACGTCCGCGTCGAAATTGTCATTCTGTAGGGACATGCCTGTGACATATACTGCGTCATGAGATGGATAATACGGTTTTCATTTGTACCACGAATATAAAAAAAAGGTAAAGTTATCAAACTACAGGCTTGTAGGGCTCAAGAAGGTTGAGGATCGCAGAATGGCTTAGAAAATCGGCACATTAAGGTGCAGAGGTTGTCAGCCCTACGCACCGGCCGCCTTTACCCCCAGAAGATATCCCTGGTAGGCATTGCCGTTCGAGGCTGAGTCGACGCCAGGACATCAGTGCGGCCGGAAAGAATAAGTCAATGGAAAATTCCAACGACCCCATCGGAAATCCAACCCGCGACCGTCCAGCTTGAAGCGCAGTGACTCAACCAACTGTTCTACCGCGTACCTTCTATAACAAGAATATACAAGGAAAATTCGGTCTAGCCCAGTACAACTTACCTTATTTGTGCCATATGCAGTTGCTGGCAAAAGCACAACTCTCGCATCCTCCTTCAAAAGCCATTTTAACATTATCCTGCAGTACATAGGTTCCCTTTAGGTTTTGTGCAGAAGTTCATACACATCTTTCTTTCACTGATGCATGTTACGTTTCCTACCCATCTTCTCTTTGATTTTTTTTTCAAGATTCCCTTCTCAATTATGATCTTACCTTAATGAATGGGATTAAATTTCACACATGTACTATGGAATGGGTAAAATTATAACTATCTGAATCTGTATAGTTACAATTCTAGATGGGAGAAATGAAAGGCTAATGAGTGACAGTGACAAGCATTTCCCAGATTGAATCTGCTGTTCATTTCTTTGTGAATGCAATTTTGATTTGTTTGTTGTTTCCAAATTATTTGAACATCACCATAGTTTCCAGTGATGTACATTATGGTTTCAGTCTCAATCTTGACCACTCTTGTTCTGCATCTGGGCAAAAATCGCTAGTAGATAACAATATTAATAACATAATTGAATGGTGTCTTTCTTGTAAGTTATTACCGTACTCAGTTGCTCAAGAAGTCTGACTTTTTTTTTTCATGATTATAAAAATCCTTCCCTGTATCCTATCCTGAGCCACCAAATTTAGTGAAGAAAACGTTCATGATTTGTTTTTCTATTTACAGATCTTCCACATGGCCCCTGCCCTAGATTTTCCTTCCCAGAAATTGGTTGCCTGCCTTCGTACTACATGTTCTGCCTGTCTCATTCTCCATGATTCAATCACTCCAGTTTTATGAGGACAGCAGTACATATTCAGCTCATTTGGTCACTTTCACATCCTCTTTCTTAGATCGAAATATGTTCCTGAGCACTGTATGTCCAAAAAAGAGGCAAAGTTTTGCATGCATACGAAACAACATCTAAAATTATGCTTCATATATTTTAATCCTTTTATATGAAATTGGAAATACAACATTCTGAATGGATTGGTAGCAAGCATTAAACATCAAGATTCTCCCAGGATGTTATTTCATGTTGACTGGTAAATAGTTATCAACATTTCTGAGGCACAGTGATTCTTTGAAACACTGGTAGCTATTGACCAGCCATTACATAATAACATCCACGATGAACTGACTCATCAGCAACATGACTGAGAAACTCCACTCTCACAAGTATTAAACATACTGAGCTGTAAAAGAATTTATGTGTTGTTATGGTATTTACTTGCCTTGAATAACCCTGTCTGACCGGAAACATCAGCATAACTTTCCCACTTTGAATTTTAAAAAGACAGACATCATTAACTCAAAAACAGGAAGTTATGATTTCCCTTTTGAACTTATATCCACAAATGTCATGTTAGGGAAGCAACCACATTAAATACATTTGTAAATCAAACCGAAATGTTTTCACTGCATGTAACAATGCAACCATTATCCTTAACAACTGGGAAGACTCTGAATATAAAAATGCATACAACCCACTAATCTCACCTACTGTCAATAACAGTACAACTGGTGGCCAGTTTGGAAAACAAAAGTTCAATTTTAACATGTCAAGTGTTCTTTGTATCAGAACAAATCCTGAATTAGAATTAAAAATGTAGAGGGAATATTTCTTATAGAGTCATCAATCAAATCAAAATGATCACCACATTTACTATTACTTACCACTCAAAGAAGAAGTAACAAGAAATGACATTCAGGTACCTTGATGGCATGGCCCTTTCCACAACTGAAATAATAATACTACTTCCACCAGTCTTGTGAAAAAGCTTTTCATTTTTGCTCCAAAAATTCATAAAGACATAAAAATGTAAGTCTGTTGAAGAAATTACTTTGTAGAAACTTACGGAGCTGAAGGGCCACACAGCAGCAGACTGTTGTGTTGTTAACACACCAAATGTGGGAAGAGCACCCAAATCAACTCTGAAACCTAGGTAAGTTTCTCTGCATCATACATGACTTTGCCATACACAAAGAAGGTGGAAGAGTTATTTTGTTTCAATTATGAGGGATATTTTACCTTTATTATTTATGTTATAAAGTAATACACTACATAAATAAAATAACAAACTGAGATGGGTTCCATGTTTTGTGTTACTGCATAATACAATGATCACACTTCACAGTCCATCACATGTGATTACTACTGAAGGATGTCTCAGAAACACAGTGCAAAGCTACACACTACTGAATTAACCTACCTACTGAACTAAACACAGTATTCACATTTATTAAAATTTTTACATTACATTTCCATGTAATCTGAGGAGGACTGTAGTTCATACACAGCTCTAAAAGCTTGTGTACCAGTATGACAACATTTATTGCAGAATTTAACTTGCATGCCAGCTGGGCTGTTTCACATTCAGCATAGAAAAGCAAGATCAATACGCTCCTTAACTTCACTCATTTACACACAACTAATATCAGAAAGTTACAGTTGATGTTAAATGTCTCACCGGATGAAATATAAGTTGTACCATTCTGTCTTTCAAACATCAGCTCCCATTTTTCCCCACCACATAGCAGTTACAGCTATCATGACTCCCCATTCCCACTGTCATCTCCATCTCCATAATCGCCATCACCTGAATCATCATCTTCCTCATCTTCATCATCCAAGTCATAGTCATCATCATAGAAGTCTGTCATGTCCACTGAGTGTTCTGGTGGCTTCACCTTTGTCTTGATGCAGTAATCTTCCAGTGTCAGTGGTACCACAACCCCATCCTTCTCTGCTTCCAGTCTTGCTGCCGACACCTGTTTCCTGCAAAATAAATTTGCAAAAAATGAGCTGAGTTGGCAAGAAAGATGCACTACAATTTGAATGGGAAATCTTGGATGAAGACACTGTGGTCAACCAACAATCAGTTGGATGTCTCATTTCAACCATATCAAAAAAATACAAACATCCAAAAATGAGACCATAACCTTTCCACAATAATGATGAACGTATATGCATGTAAATATGGCGTGTCTCAAGTTATGATAACTTATTGTCAGTCCCAATCCAAGCTATGGCATGTAATTACAGCAATATATGAGAATTCTGTCATCTTCCCTTCATTTACTATGCTAGTCTTACAGTACACATGAAGGAATGGCAGTATCATTTTGAAATGAATCTGCTAACATTTTAGCAATGTAGTCAACAGATACTGACAATGACATTCAAACAATAAGTAACCATAACATTTTTGGTTTCACACATGCAAACATTTTGTCAAAATTCAAACAACTTCTGAAGACTTCTTTTTTGTAACATGCTACAAAACCCCTACAGTGACAGATGTGGAAGCAACGCTGTATGTTTGCATGGCTTGTTACTGGGAGACCTTTAAAATATGTATTATTCCTATTCCCATGCCAGTAGACATCAATGCAGAGGTACAAATCATCTGCCATTATCCCTGAGGAAAGTAGCCTTCTCAGTAAGGACTGGGGCTATAACACAGGGACAACTCTTCTGCACATGAAGCACTTTGTTCTATGACATGTGAAGTTCCCATGGCAGAGTGAAGTTTGGTAGGGTGTACCCACATTTCAGAGGAACTTAAAATACCAGTTTGCACAGATTCAAATCTGAGAAAACCATAACCTTAATTTTACTATTCATGTAATGCACTACATACCGTATTATATTTTCATACTCTTTATCTTTTCCTTTTGAATCTCTCCAACGCCTGTACATCACTGATGCATCTACATTTGCAGGACTGAAGGTATTGGGCTCATTTAACAGTGAGATCACAGACAGCAGGATTGTTCTAAAAACCAAGAAACAAAGTTGGTAACATTCAACTGCAAAATTTATATACTGGTTTCACAGTCAATATAACAGGAACACTTGAACATCAAAGTACCTAACATTCTGGGTAGGATTCCACCTTTCACAGGGCAGCTCTCCACTCTGGGGGTCATCAACTGGGGGATGCAGAATCGAAATACACAGATCACCATTCTGTAAACCAAAGTGACTCTAAGACTCACATATACAAGACTGAACAACAAAAATGTGACAGATTCATAAAAAAAAAATCTATCATTATGTTCACAAAGCACAATATGAGGTCCACAGCCATGTACAGATTGTCACACAATGTCCAGAAAGTGTATGACATCAACTATAATTAATTACTGAAGAACATACAAACATATTTTATGAATTTAACCCTTTAAACCATAGTGACTACTACATGTACTACCTGCTGACCAAACAATCTGTTGTGTGCCCACAGTGTATTCATGGATTTCATATTATTGTCAGACAGAACACAATACACACTGCTCCTTGTAATGAAGATAATGTAGTGTTTTCTGAGGAACAGAAACCAAATTTTCAAATATAATTTGGACAAACCTTATACTGCATACAAGTGACAGGGCTTGTTTCATTGTAATACACATACAACAAAGCTGTGCTCTGGCCATGTCTTATTCCGGGGGCTTGCATCACGATACAGTAGAACTCAACCACACGCTTGTTATCCGGATCACCAGTTATCTGGATTGGCTTGGCGCTTCAAGTAAATTTGTCCAGAATTCTACAAAACTAACTTGCCTTGAAATTACCGTTTACCAGACCAAGTACAGTAGTGTTATGACTTCTAGAACTTCAAATCAGGCATGGTTGAAATGTTTAGACACAGGTACATACTGTAAATAGTAACAGCCAAACTTCAAAGTGCCAATTTAGTCTATTTTCAAAGAAAAATCCAATTATCCAGATTTTCTGCATATTTGGATCGCTTGCTGTCCCAATTAATCCAGATAAGTGGAGTTCTACTGTAGTACATGTCCAGATTATACGTACCTGGAATTTAACAACAATAATATAGTTGGGATTACTACATACAGGAAGAGATGGAAATATCTTGCATATGAAGAGGGTGATTACAGCATGGAATTATAAACATATATTGTAGAAAGTAGCTGAGCAACTGCCAGTTTCTGAAATGGACTCTACTGCACAGAGGGATTGTGAAGCTGGTACATGCATTTAATTGCTCAATCCCTGAAGAGAAGGAGTATTGATAGTCTTATCCCCTTTCTTGAAGAATTTCACACTGAAGGACATAAGGGAACACCAGAAAAGGTGAGAAGTGGAGAACCATTTGTATGCACTCTTCCATTGATTGAGACAGTCTGGGGCACAGATCATCTATTTTCCAGGGTATTACCTTCAGAGTTTGAAGGACACTTGAGGAAAAGGTGGGTTTTTAAAGCCTGAACAGGTATTATTCTTCGGGCCATGAATAAGAAGAAAAAGAAGATGAGGATGAATAATAAAGACAGGCCGACAGGTGGGCAGGTAGGTGGGTAAGTAGGTAAGTTGGTAGGCAGGTAGGCTGGTTGGTTGATAGTAGGTAGGATATATGGATGAACAGAAAGAAAGAGAAAGCCACACACAGCAGCTAGATGCCACAGCATACCCATGCGTAAACTATGTATGTAATACTTTACGTCCTCACAGCAGTGGTGCTGACGTTTTAAGTCTCCTGGAAGTTTACACTGTCAGGAAAGTAGTTCTCAGCGCATCAAAGGATTTTACTGCCTTCACCTTCAGGGTCAAGCAGTCCAAGAAAAGTGGCTATTCTTGGACTATGCTTGACCCTGAAAGTGAAAGTGACAGGATTTTTTGAAACATCATAATATAATGTCACATTCCGGAAGACCTGAATTGGCATAAACCATGTAGTCAGCAACAGTTAAAACTTTCACGCTGTATGACAATACACTGTTCTTTTAACTCGGTGCATGAAATCAATGCATTATGTGCAGACACACTTCACATCAATAGCAATGCAATATTGTAACTGGAGATTCAAAGTGGAGTAAATATAATCGTTTGTAACACTAAACATAATAAATAAAATTAGCAAAAACGACTCTTCATACAAAATATTGGTACAGGGCTTAAAACATGTACACCACATCAAGGTGTTCAGTTCTTGTTATGAAATATTTTAAATGTATTGAATATTTAATGAAATGCAAGGAGAGAAAAATTATAATTCTAGGCAGCGTGAACTCTGTAGTACTTGTATTTAAAATGACTGATCAGGGCCACTGTGGAATTTGATGTCCATGTATCCAACTTTACTATACCTTACGAAAATTTCAAAGTAATGAACAGAGCTGCATTCAGCACTGGCACATTGTCAAATGGACTGGATCAGCTGGCCACGAAGGCTTCAGAAGTTTGGAATATTGCCAGCTGAAGCAGTGCTCTCTGTGTTGGTTCCGCCAATGTCAGTCTCCTTAAGACTTCAAGGATAGGCTACGAGCCTTTTTCAGCCTCTGTTCAATGTTTACAAGGTCTACCAGTCTTGATTCTTACTCACAAATGGTAATTCAAAGTGGCCCTGGTACGAGATCTCAAGTTCTCTCAGCAATGATTATCCCAATTACGGTCTTGAGGTGACTTCGTACAATCTGGTATCAAGCAGCAACGTTTCGGAGGAACCTGCTGCCTCCATCTTCAGGTAGAAGAGTTCTCCGAAATTCCGATACCTATCTACCAGGCTATAGAGCGTTACATCCCAGAAGACCATACTTTATTGGCTTTTGATAACCTCGCTTCTGAGATTTGTCTAAACCACTCTAGAGAACTCTTCCATTGCACAAGGGCCATCTTATGACCTCCAAACACAGCGCAGGCCACAAACAAATTGTTAACAGTAAAAGTGGAATTTTTTAAATAAAATTATATTTTAAGTGATTAAGGCACTAACATCTGGACAATTTTAGGCCATCTGTAACTCTGTCTTCATTCCGACACCGCACTGATCCGGCTCTCTTTCTCTCTTATTTCGCCATCATAGTGAAGTCATAGGGAAAAAAATGTCCAATTATTATTATTATTATTATTATTATTATTATTATTATTATTATTATTATTTACCCTTGGGTGCAATATTTAGGCTTTTAAGTGTTTTACTTTGGGTTTGAGCGATAATTTTTGTATGTTACCTACACTACGGAATTCCCCTCGGTGGTCCGGCGTGCCGAGTAATCCGGACCACCCCTCCATTCACACAGTCCCGATGTCCTAGGGACTACTGTATAACTGCAATAAATTATCACGTTGAATTAAAATTAAGTTTTGGGGACTTTCATTATTTTCTAAGAATGTAACAACGTCAATGAGAAGCTTGCCACTGATTCCTTGCTACTGATAATTTGTTATATACACAGACTCCCATTGTATAAATGACACAAGTACGCTTGTATTTATTATTAGAATGCACTTAAACCTCCACTCCATATTTCGCTCACTTCTCCCAATGTCAAAAGTTGTAAATTTCCCAACATCGGATGTTGCAATGTTCATGGCTGGTCTACACGTTCTACAGATGAACAGTGTCAAATTTCGGCTGAAGGGAGTCCGGGCCATCATGGAAGGCGGGGTCACACTACACAAACAGCAGTTTGGAGATACGAACGACGTTTAAAACAAAAAATTTCATAATTCCTTGCACTTCGGTATCTCGTACTTCAAAGACTGGCGGCTGCTGATACACGCTATCTGTAGTTTTATCACTCTGTGTAAAATTACATCTTTCACTCTACAGTTTCAGTATACCTCTGCCATGTCCATTAACCTTACTTACGCCATGCAGCAGAGTCCTTCTTGACAAGATAACCGGTTCTCAGAAAGTCAAGAAATTCCCCGCACTTTATGGAATCTGAAAGTTTATTACCGCATTCACTAGTGCCTGCCATCTGTCTCCATCCTGAGCCAGATCGATCCAGTCCATGCCCCCCACATTCCACTTCCTAAAGATCTATGATAATATTATCCTCCCATCTACGCCTAGGTCTTCCAAGTAATCTCTTTCCCTCACGTTTCCCTACCAAAACCCTATATTCGTCTCCCTTCTCCCCCAAACGTGCTACACGACCCGCCAATCTCATTCTTCTCCATTGGATCACCGAACTATATTGGGTGAGTACAGATCATTAAGCTACTCGTTATGTAGTTCTCTCTACTCCGTTATGTAGTTCTCTCTACTCCGTTACGTCGTCCGTCTTAGGCACATATATTCTCATCAGCACCCTATTCTCAAACACCCTCAGCCTACGTTCCTCCCTCAATGTGAGCGACCAAGTTTCATACCCATACAAAACAACATTCAAAATTATAGTTCTGCGTATCCTAATCTTTGTATTTTTTGATAGCAAATTGGAAGAAAAAAGATTCTGACCGAATGATAGCAAGCATTCCTTCACTTCAATCTGCCGTTAATTTCTTCATGAAGAGAATTTTGATTTAAGGTTGTTCCCACATATTTGAACTCTTCCACCCTTTCAAAGAAGCTAATAACCTTATGTTGTCATATTCAAGCAACCTGAAAATATACACAAAAAGGGGGCGGGGGGG
>Ga0268261_10001975_pt1 | contig 14546 bp, 14 predicted proteins | sample TergutNc150P1_FD_190353 | JGI IMG/M metagenome (GOLD analysis project Ga0268261, IMG submission 190353) | Nasutitermes corniger P1 segment gut microbial community from laboratory colony in Florida, USA - Nc150 P1 (SPAdes) (version 2) | ecosystem: Host-associated > Arthropoda: Insects >... | reverse complement strand
TGAACTACAAACATCAGCAGAGATAATATGTATTGTGACATCAACGTCAAAATTTCTAATTTCTTAAATAAATTTCTACATGAGACTCTGTTCCCACATCCTTCCATAATTCTAATTGCCTTTTTTTTAGTCTAAAGATCATAGAGCTGTGCGACGAGTTCCCGCAGAACATAATCCCATAGCTCATAGCCAAATGAAAAAAGGCGTAATAAATCATCTTCAATGATGAGGCAGACATGTATATTTTGGCATTTTGAAGTATATAGCAAGCCGTACATAATTTTTTTACGAGTAACTCAATATGATTTTTCCAAAACAGCGTATGATCTATTGTCACCCCCAGGAATTTTGTGTACGAGCTGTTGTTGATAAATTTATTGTTAAATCCGATTTCTAAGTTAGTTGTCATATTTCTTTTAGTCGTGAAATGTACATAGTTTGTTTTATTGAAGTTTAGAGATAATTGGTTAGCTCTCAGCCATTTATTTAGAGTTGTAAAAATTACATGAATGTTTTTGCTTAAATCGATTAGCTTAGGGTGAGCAAATAAGATACTGGTATCGTCAGCAAAAATTATAGGTGTTGAGGTTTTATTTATAATCTTAGGTAGGTCATTTATATATAAAAGAAAAAGTGGGGGTCCTAGAACGGAACCTTGTGGCACTCCATGTCTTACTTTTGCCCAATGTGAGACCTTGTTACCATTTTCACTATCATTACTTATAGCTGTCCTACAATATCTATTATTCAGATAAGATTGATATAGTCGAAAATCCTTGTTATCAATTCCATAGAATTTCAATTTAGACAATAGGATTTCATGATTAACACAGTCAAATGCTTTCTCTAAGTCACAAAAAAATCCCTCCTACAAGTAGTTTATATTGTTCATAGCATTTAAAATCTTTGTTGTTATTTTGTAGGTTGCATTATCAGTCCTCAGCCCTGACCTAAATCCATATTTTTCAGTGCTTAGTATATTATATCTTGTGAGGTGTTTTATGATCCTCCTCTGCATTAGTGTTTCAAATATTTACTTGTTCAGTTAAAAGTTTTGATCTGTCTTTGATGACAGTGTATTAATTTTTAAGTCTTCTTTGTGAAGTAAAAAAATTAACACTGTGTGAGGAAATAACATTCATCCATCTGTCCATCTGTGAATTAGCATCAGTGACTAAACATTTTTTTTTTTGATTTTCATGAAAACTGGTTTAGGAGTTCTTCACAAACCAATGTTGGGCAAGCATGAATTTCATGAAAATCACAGTACAAGCCTTACTTTATTTTAGAGCATAAATTAAATTTTGCCTTAATTGCTATACTTTTTTTGTCTGATCTGGATGCAGTTCAGTACAGAAAGTCCACGAGTATCTATCAAGTGATTGAATTTAATGAAAATTGGCACATTGAGAGTCACACTTATGTGCATAAATGAATTTATATCCACACTTTTCACATTTATTGTCCAATATGGATAAAGTTCTGTACAAGACGTTTGCACTTAATGCTGTTGAACATTTGTAAGTCTCTGTAAACTCGGAGCATGGAGGGCCATACGTTTGCTACAGGAGTAAGTGAAATTGCTTTGAGATCTTTGTTGTTATGGGGTTTTATGCAGCATTGATTGGTAGTTTTTAACAACATTCCAGGAAGACCTGTCATTCCCATTTTCAAGGGCCAAGCAGTCCAAGAAGAAATTGTTTATTTTATCCTGAAGCCATATAATATTTTGAAAGTAAAGAATGCCATAGTAAAGTCTGTGCTACCTCACAAAGTGCAACATTTACAATTTGGTATCAAGAGACCCTGCTCCCTGCGTTTCCAGATTTTTCTCTCTCAAACACACACATTTACACTGAATATTACAGGTTACAGTCAGTCCATCAATGTACGCATGCATTTATTTTCAATTACAGACACATACCTAGGTCCTGTTTTGTCACTGTGCATGGAGCGGCGGGGTACTCAACAAAGTTCCACCAACATTGATAACCATCTTGTTTTGATGAAATTTTTGCTGCCATTAAACGAGATTGTCGTGGATTTCAACGACCAACTAAAGTCAGTTTCTTCAGGTTATGCCAGTTTTGACTATGAGGAATATGGTTTTGTACCTTCAAAACTTGTAAAGGTCAGTTCCATTATGAATTGTTTCAAAATCAAGAACACACCACTTCTACCATTAGGAAATGCTAGAAATATTCCAGATCCAATTATGTATTTTGTAACAAGGGAGAATATCATTGCAAGCACCTTCCAGGTACCTCAGTCAGTAAAGTCCCTGGCTATCGCCTGGATTGTCAAGCATTCAAGGGTATATGTTTCTTCAGTAGTATACTCAGACCAGTTCTGATGCCCAGCCAAGCTACCTATCCAGTGGCAACTTTAGGCCTTCCTCCCTGGGGTAAATCAGTCAAAGTACAAAGTCAGTTTGACTAACCACAGTCTGTTTTTCTCTGACACCAGTACAGATTGACTTGGATCAGAAATCATAGACAAGTGAGCAGCGAAATGGGTTCATATTCAGGAGATAACAGGATCATGTCTGGGTGTGGAGACTGGCTGATGTTTTCTATAGTTTGCAGTAGCCAAGCCAGGATAGTATCTCAAATTAGACCGTGACCGCTTCCTTTGTCATTCTCTTTAGTCATCACTAATTACTATACAATTCTACTCATTCTGACCCATTATATAAGGATTAAGTAATTTTACCGCAGGGGTATTGTTACATTTCCTTTGTGAAATAGTGTACTCTGCATACTTTTTTCCATATTTTGAAACTGTTGTCATGAATAATGCCACCATTTACGGTCTCTTGGCTCGTATCTAGCTTGACGGTGTTAAGGGATTCATGTTTGATGTTAGCAGCAGATATTGCTGCTGCTAGTGACAGGATAGGTACTGGCACAGGCTAGAGCTTACTGAAGAAACTTAACCAAAATGGGGTGTGTGTTCCCCGTATTCACAAACTTTTACCTTTGTCATTGATATGGAGTCATAAATACAATTAGAAAAGTTCCACAGTGAATCTGGCCAGTCTCAACCTTGTATCTTTAATCCCTTTCCTCCATACCAACAGTTCTTCTCTGAAAATGAGTTACACATATCTGTGAAATGTCACTGTACTGTTGCAGCTCAACATCCTGCTCAATGGGATCATTGTGGAGGAACTGAGCATGGTAGTTCATGCCTCCAAGGCTTCCAGTGCAGGACGCAAAATATGTCTGAAACTTAAGGATATTATTCCACGACAGCTAGTTGAGGTACAGCAATGTTGCTTACTCTGTGTAATTATTTTTGTACAGCATACAAGAAATTTTTGGCCGCTTAGCTGCATTTTTAATTCACAATATAATGTACATAAGTTGCTCATTTAAAGGCTTTATTGAATTTATTTTGGAGAACCAAACTGTATACAAAAATATTCTTTGTTCCAGTCTAAACATGATAATAACGGTGTGAGAATGTGTCTTATGTACCAGTCTCTGGTGGTGGTGAAGATTGTTGTTGTCATTGTCATTGTTGCTGCTTCTGCTGCCACCGCTGTTTTAATTGTTATAAATTTATTCTTGCCTATTAGTTGTTAGGTGGCGGTCTGTCCAAATTCTGGCTGACCATATTTTCTGTCCATCTACCACCTAGCCAGGCTTTGCCAATATATGCCTTTGGCATAGTCCATTTTGGCATTGAACCCTTGAAGATGCAGAGAGTATGTTCTGTTTAACATTCAACCACTTACTCAGTGACACGCTGTCACATCCCAAAAGACCGAATCCTTGCACATAATATCATTAGCATATTACCTTCAAGGTTATAATTCTGGACTCTGAACCAGAGAGAAAGAGTTCAGTTTGAATTTTCTGATACTAATTCTTGAAGATATTAAAACCAGTTGGGCGGAATTGTGCACACAATGAAAACCAGAAACAGTGAGCATAAAATATTGTTCAGGTGGTTGGAAATAGAATATAGTGATGGTGTGGACATGCAGTAGGGGAGTAACACCAGTGACCAAATTTAGTGGACACCAACTGGAAGAGGTGCAAGGGAAAAACCAGATACATGGTGGTCATAAGAGATTTGTAAAGGAATGAAAAGAAACAATTTGAAATTTTATTTTCTTGTTTATAGATTGCTATTCAGGCTGCAGTTGGAGGGAAAATTGTAGCCAGAGAGACTTTGAAGGCATACCGTAAGGATGTGACAGCAAAGCTGGTGAGTGCACATTCAGAAATTGCTGGTGTTGCTGTGCAACAATGGAAAGGTGTACTTCAGTGAAATATGCTGTGTATACATTCCAGATGTGTTTATTGCTATTTTGTGCACCTCACTGGCCTTAACATTCATGTACTGAAATACATATCTATGATTGTATCGCTAAATGAGGCAGGCATTGTATGTATAATGTAACATTGAGGCACTGTTGCAGTGGAAAAGCATTAAGTATTACATATTCTGACCATGTGTTTGTAGCCTTAGTTATCCAGCTTGCAATGTATGTGCACCATACTGTCTGTGGCCTGGCTGACTGTACAGCATTTTTCAACATTATCCCATAAATGGCACAATTCTCAAAAAAAAAAAAGTTACTGAACATAAAATATGTATTTTGATTTTCTCTAGAACTTTTGTCTGAAACATTTCTCATTCTAAGAAGATTTGAGTGACATATGATCAAAATTGTTTCGGTCTTCATATAAATTATCCATTGTTCTTGTCAGATTGTAACAGAACTTGAGTTTTCGCAACAGATTTTTTGGAAAATTCTCAAATATCAAATTTCATGAAAATCTGTCCGGTGGGAGCTGAGTTATTCCATGAGGATGGACGGGTGGATGGACACATGCACATGACAAAGCTAATAGTTGCTTTTTGGAATTTTGTGAACACACCTAACAACTGAAAGCAAATCAAACTGCATAATGTCAGAAATAATGTTTCCTATAATGGAAGGACCTTTATTATCTCTAAACAGATTATCCAGTTTTCAGGTTAAATGCAGTTTTTTTTAGACACTCTATCAACAAAATTATTATTTACATATTGGCTCTCTCATTGCTGTAGGTACTTGGAATGTTTCAGTAGTGCACTTTGTTAATTATAGCCTTACTGCACATAATTTGAAATTCTCTTACAACCTGTAAGAATGTGTCACTGACAATATAAAACCCCTGTCTTGGTCCTACTGTCATTCCTTTTCATAACACTTGTTTCTTACAAAAGTGTGACAGAAGTGATTGCCATAGTAAGGCCTAATAACATTCATATACAGTTCTCATTAAAACTTATGAGATTTGACATTGCCTCAGAATTATGAACAGTTTAAAACCATTCCGTTATGAGGCAAAGAAACACAACAAAGATGGCATATCAATTTCTCCAGAACCATGTGGATGGGATAATGTAAAAAAAAAAATATCCACATGCCTCATTATCATATGAAGATGAGTGGTAGGATAGCAGCATGGTGGTCTCAGTTTCAACAAGCAAGATGAGACCATCACAGTGTCTCAATATGGTGGGGCAGAAATCGTATTTTCTTCAGCAGTTTATTTTCAGATGCCCCCTCCAGTCTCAGTTCTTCCCATATTATGGCGAAGTGTCATTAAGTAACAAACAAACCAAACACTGGTGTACAGGCTTCATCTTGTTACTGACATGTTCGTTTTTCTTCCTTCAGTATGGGGGAGACGTGACAAGAAGAATGAAACTGCTGAATAGACAGGCAGAGGGCAAGAAAAAGATGAAGCTGGTGGCCAACATTAAGCTGCCACGAGAGGCATTTATTGACGTGCTGAAGCGATAGTGTTTCAAGAGTCATTATGTGATTCACATTAAGTCTTCACAATATCTTCAGCAACAGGGCGCAGCAGAAGGTGTGCCAGTGGTATGTAATAAAACATCATCAGTATGATTCGTAAGGAACCAAGAACTGCTCTGACAATATTGGAATGATGGCAACCCTGGAAACTTTGGAAATGATGGAGTGGTCTTCATTGTGTGTTAAATATTGTCACATTAAAATATATGATGTTAATACTTCAAAGGGCCATGTGGACCAATGATTATTCACTGTGCTATACATACTATGCACATGTGAGCACACACACAGGAACAAGTCACTGGTAGCTATGTGAATCTACCCATGAATAAGGTTATACACGCAGGTCATATGCCCTGTTGCCAGTTCATTGTCCTGTGAAGAAACAACACACTGTTTGGTTCTTCTTATATTTGTTTTGGCCAGAAATTTCTTTAGCAAAAATTATGCATGGGAACATGCCTTGCCATGATGCCACATTCATTTATCTCTACAAATTTTGGCCTTTTTCTGAAGAAGGTGCTGGCATACACATTCTAAGATGTAAAGCAGAATGCTGGATTGTTTTGTGTCAAGATAAATGTGAGGGAACAGTAATCCCTGTTCCTAATTATGCACCCTGCCATGAAGACAAGTGCGAGAGTGGAATAAGAGCTCCATCCATTCGTACATAAGCTATGGTGGGGAGTGGTCAGCTTCAAATCCCAGCCACTTTATGCCCAGGGAGAGATATTCCAGTGTGGGCCAAATTCATCTGCTCCACCCAGGGAACAAAATGGTAGGCTCTGACCAACATAGTACTGAATCTCTGGGTTCCACAAAAGGTAGAGAATTTTTCACAAGCTTCTCATTAAGAACTGTACTCCATGGAGTTAGTTCTCTGTTCTAAGATTTTATCACCCTTGTTTTCACAAATAAATGAAACAATATGTCAATCAAATCCTTACTGCAACCATAAAACATACTGAATTCAAACGCCTGCTTGATACAAATCTGGTGATCACAGGGGGGCTATCCAGCCTCTTATCCTATGTGTACTGGAGTTACAGGAGCCAGAGTGTGAAGCTGACTGCTCAGCTCTTTATAACACTTAAGATACCATCCTGCCCACTGTTCATTGTGTACATGGGAGGAAGTGAGTCAAGTTATTTAAGCGTTAGACCTCATATGTACAGTTACATTAGTCAGCCATCTAACTATATCCATATAATGATTAAAAACTTGTTGCTGCAGTCTCAATTCCATTATCCTTTATTTTTTAATACACATATTCATTGCCAGTTTACATATTGCAGTTCTTTTATTTTCTATTAATTAAAAACCTGAAATAAACAGAGAACTCATACAACACAGCCAACTGAAGTATACAGTTTTCTTCCTGCAAGATTATCTGACCCATGACTGCAGTGCAGACTTAATTCCAACACTAAATGGTGTGTGACGTCCGATACCCAGTTGCTCAAGTCGTGATGTATCTAGAGTAGTGTTATAAGGACGAGGTGTTGAAGTTGCACTGGGTGTGCTGGAGTCTGGAGTAACATGTGAATCATATGGCAGATGGAATGTGTGGGCCATCTGTACCAGCATACCATACTTGGTGAGTAACTCTTTGCCACGCCAGTGAAAAATCCCACAAATGTTGTCATCCTGAAGATCATACATCAAACATTATCATGAATGAAGAAAACATGTTAAATGCATTCTTTTATATAGATTTGGTGTGAGGATTTTGTAATTGATAATGGACATACAACACTTGTGAACTGAGTTGAATAAATAAAAAATCTGGACAAGAATGTGATTCTCAAACAGCATAACTTAACTTTCACATGTTTAGGAGCAAAGTGCATATTCCAACATTTGGACCTGAGAGGATTCAAGTAAGTTAAGCATTGAAGACACAAAACAATGAGGGACTTCATGTTCTATACAGCTGCACTTATGACTGTTATGAAAGTGAAGGCAAGAAGATTACATTAGGTTACACATGTGACTCAGATGAAAAAAATAAGAAATTCACATGTTCTTTTGTTTTCAAAGTTCAAAACTCAGAAATCTTAGAATGATATACTAAAGAACTTAGGGAAACAGGTTCTAGGGATTTGAACTAGTCTGAATTGTAAATCAGGATCATTTTTAGTGGTAGGCATTACATAAGTGACTGTTGTAGTACTTGCTGAAATGTGCAGAAGCGGTTTTTGGCATCTTATAAAAGGACAGATAATTACAACATATAAATAATCCCTATGTCCATACAGAACAGATACCTCAAGTCTCTTCACTGCCATCTGCAGACATATATCAGCAATATCATCAACATGGGATGGGCAGCGTAGTTCATAATCAGAAACCTTGCACGGTTTGTCTGTCTGGAGGAGGCTGTTTAGGAGAACAGTTACTGCACTTTCAGCCAAGTATTCAACAGGACCATACAGAACTGGCACACGCAGCACAAGGTTTCCTGAAACAAAAAGAGCAGATAGAGGCTACCACAGTGTAGAAAAACATTGAATTATCACCCATTACTTAACCCTTGAATGACAGAAATAATTTTCTGGTGCAGATCACAGATATAGGACACCCGTAAGGTTTTATGCCTTTAGCAAATGACTTGTCCTAATGGTGTTTTTTAAATACAACTTTATTGGAGAAAGGCACAAATTCTAGATGCCAGGTTGTTCAGATGACTAAATTCTGTACAATGGCACCTAATATTTGTGGGTCCTTAGTGCAGTACTTGTGTCATGTTGCCCTTCTGGCACCTAGAATTTTGAGCAGGCTCATAGATTTTTGGAAAATTTGTGTACCCCTGGTTTGTTGATTTTTAATTCACTTACTGGTTTTTGAAGAATTGTTTCCTTACACAGAAAATTTAATTAACAATGAACTCTGCAACTCAGAAACATAAAGCAAACCATTTGTGCTTTACTACAGTCTCATTACTATGTAAAAATTATCTTTTTACACACTGTTCTTTTTCAATTGCTGTCGTACATGTTACAAACAAATTCCATACCGATGTTACATTTTCATGAATATTTATGGTCATTCATAAGTATATTACCTTTCCCAGCTTCCAATGTAACCTTTTCCCCTTCTAACTTGGTTTTCCCATACATATTGAGTGGATTGGGCACCGCATCCACAGCATATGGTGGGGACTTGCCATCAAACACATAGTCAGTGCTGATGTACAGCAATGGGACTTGCATGCTATCTGCAATATGAAAAGCCATCACAGAACTGCAACAACATTAATAAATGGTACTATCACTGAACACAATCCTGAACCATTTCAATCCAGTTTATATCATAACATCTTCTCTAAGATCCAAGTGGTCTCTTCCCTAGATATAATGCACCCAAACTTCAGGTGTATTCTTACTTCCCCATGCATCTCACATGTCTGTCCTTCCTATTCTTAATTTCATCTGTTTAATATTATGTGGAGGTCATATTACAAATACCCTCAGGAAACTTTCCCTGTCCTCTTGTTACACACTGTAATGTGGACACATTACACTAAACATAAAATCGTATAACTTACATAAGCTTCAGAGCATTGTTATGCACCAGTGTTCTAGGACAGAGTAACAAACATTATGGTATAGAGGTCTGCATGATCCTGGACTTCAGTCCAGGGTCAGGGGTTGATTATTATCACTAATATTCTTTGTCCCTCCTCCCTTGTAGACACATTTGGTATAATATTATAAAATAGTTCCCTGTTTATCATTCAAAACACTCTGTCATTTGATGCCATATCACTGAGCTGAGCAGGTTGTGGTCAAGTTGTAATGCTACAGTCTCGTATTCAGTAAGTGCCCAAAGTATTGCTTATTTCAAAAACTGTCAGGCATTTCCGCATCACCTGTCAATAGGCACGATACTTGACTCCTTTACACTGTTGAGACAATTCTTCTGCATTCCAGCTGGAATTGGTAAGTATGTATCTCAGAGCATACTTTTCTATCTCCTGACTGAACCAATTCTGCTGGAATGTGATCAGTACCTGGTGATTTATATATTTACCGCTTTTCCACAGCCAACTCAATCTCAAGTTCACTGGGCTTGGGTACTGGTCGCTCAACTGTGTGTATTTCAGGCTGCCTAACATCATAAACCCTAGGTAAATTCAGTAACTGCTAGATATGGTGATTCTTTGATACTGCAAAGCGTCACAAAATAAAACATACCAGCAATTTGTGCAAGGCATCTTGATGTATCAATATTGAGCTTTGCAGCACCCTCTGGGTCCATATCAACTTTTTCTGGGAACCGCTGTGCTGCACAGTGTATTAAAAAGTTTGGTTTAAATTGTGTGATTGCCTTCTTGACTTCACGGTCATCAGTTAAGTCCAACTTGTGTAAGCCTGCAGCAACCCTACAAGAAAAGTAATGTGTCATATTACCAAAACCTAGTTATGAAAGAATTCCTATGGGACCTGAACATGTACTTCCATTTCCCCATGTTTCCGTTTAAGATGGGTGCTTATACATAAAAAATGCTTCATATTACAACCCCATATATTTGACCCAAATTACAAATCAGAACTTCTGTGTACATGGGTGTGTGTGTGTGAATACAATTACTTAATATAATTCTCAGTTCCATTTCTTTCTTTTCTACTGTTTCCAATAAGCCAGGATAGCTCAAGTGGCACCCTGGCACTAGGTCACACACTGGATTATCTGGATATCATGGTTCCATTCCCAATGTAGGGACAGGAGATTTTTCTCTCAAGCACAGTGTTCAGACCAGCTCTTGGGATCACCCAGCCTCTTATTCAATGGGTAATAGATGACCTTACCCTGGGAGTAATGCTGCAGCAGTTTACCATAAGCCATCTATCACTGATCTTCACTGATAATTTAGAACAATGAACTTACCCATTAAGGGTAGGTTTCCATTCATCCAGGTTTTGGTGGAACAGTTCAGATTGTAGTCTTCAGGATGGTGAAGGTTAATGCTGATGTTTCGAAGAAACATGTTACCTCCATCTTAAAGGTTGAGACAGATTTAACTTCAAGTTGGTGGGGGTCAGCTCATTGTGAGCAAAAAATGGGAAATTTCTGAATTTGGCTCTCTGCTATCAGTGACTCAGTATGGCTGTGGATTGATTTATGGTCACACACCTAGCCCTTCTCCCAGTCAGGTTTCTATTCCATGTCTGAATGAATGAAATGATGTGTCAGGCGAAAGAAGGGGGATGACAGGTTCATTGCTCTCCATGAACTGCTGAGACACACTCTTCACCAGCTGTATGATAAGGTAAATTCTTTGTTTCTCTGGGCAGATGTCTACGAGATCCCCTTTCTGGATAGATTTGGTTCAATTTTGTTATCCTGCATAAAACTTTGTACTACGGACAAGCCGTGTACGTCTGTCCACCATTTTATTCATAAATTTCTCAGAGTTTCATGAAATTTGGTATTGGAGGATCTATAAAAACAGAAAAAGCAAGCATAAACGAAGCCCTTCGGCTTGTTCCGATTAATATTTAATCCTGATATTTGGCTCAAAGCAATGTTTCATTCTACACAAGACGATAAAAGCACAAGCGTCTGCCGGGATTCGGACACGTGATCACAATAATCGAATGTTCAAAGACCACCCAATTTATCATGTAAAAACCAATATATGTTCAGGGTCAGTACGTATCGCTGAAATAGAAAGGTGACGTGTGAAGTAAGAGGCGTAAACCTCCCGATAAACAATATCAGAAATTATGTTTGCTACCTACCTAGAATATGCTGTACCATAAACAGTCCAGCCTTCATTAACGAATTTTTTGTATATTGCTCGTCCTAAGAGTCCAGATGCACCCGTAAGAAACAAGCGTTTATTTACTGTTGCCATCTTATCAAATCAACCAGTTTCTGAAAGTCTAGTGACCTTAACCTCTTCGTCGTACGTATGACATAACCACAGATCATATATGACATAACGCTGTTTAAAAAAAAAACTAACGTAGCTTGCATGTGGTCAGCTTCATGTCTAGTCGTCCAACTTAATATTTATATGTGTAACATGAGTTGTAATCCTGTGGTAGGAATTAAGACGTAATGTGCAATCTACATGGAACGTGATGAGTTTTCCAGTATTCACTTTTGTGTGTGATTACGCAAGGCTTTATAATTTTATTTGTGGTCTATTTCTTACGCTAAAATTAATTTTCCGTAAAGGTATAGTGAAGCCTGTTAGTGTATTCTTCAGTTGGATCAATAAGGTTGCCACGGCAAGGCTTCCAGTCATGTTGTTTAATTTTGCATTACCAAAAACATGATTCTGTCATACATGAGAGTTAATATTCTGTAAGAATAATGTGCGACTTTTGTGGTGATTACAACGCATTTGCTGAACATACAAAGTCTTCTGAGTTGTAACACCGTCACTGGGCGACTAATTCCCGACGTCTCGGAGTGGTGGAAACCAGTCGCGTGACTACGCTGTCAACCCAGAATATTTGCATCTCGAATAACAATGTGATCTTTAAATAATAATGAGAACTACATTCTCGAACCCCCGTTTCAACGTATTCGCCGATTCCACTGCACCCTCTCCCTGTGACATATACACTGCGTATAATACAACTAAGGCTACGACGAAATGCAAAATTCAAATCAGCCAGGCCTTGGGGTCGTGCTACTATCCTCCTTTCGGCACAATTCTGAACATATTAGTAGTTTGCATTCGTAACCGTGATCATGTATAATCCGTGACTGTTATCGTTGGTTTGTGTATGACACTACTCATTCAGATATAAATACGTTCTCAATGTAAAATAAATTATTATTATTATAAAAAATAATGTATTTGTAGTCATAACACAGCTTTCTACTCTTCGGTTAAATGTTTACTGGATACTAGACACATAGCGACGATCACTGCGCATACTCGGTCATGTGCTGCCGATTGTGTTTTGATGTTTGACACTTAGAGTTTATCTAGGATTACGAACGCAGTGTCTTAATGCTAAATTTCTGTGTCAAGCTTTGGCTCAGTATAGTAAATTTTTTGTGCGTTTCTGATAGCGTGTTGATAGTGATTGTTTTACTTGAACTTTGCTTCTACGGGAAGGGTAAATATAATCTATTTATTCCTATGCCACATTAAACCATGGGCGGAACGAGAATCCGAATGAAAGAGTAAATGCTCTTTTAATTACTGTGAAGAGTGTTCATTCTCTTTGTATTCGTGCTTACATTTGAAATGAATAGTCAGGTTTATCAAAGCAAAATGTAGCGTGGAAGTGTTATAGGCAGTTTTTTTGTATTCATTAGATTTATTGATGGTTGAAGTTGCACTTGGCCCGCAAGCCTCCACAACGCAATAGCGTTTTAAGCGAAACGTACTATTGTCTTGTTTTGTACCCATGTATTCTAGCATCTGGATAGCCATGTTTAGAACATACGTGAAGTTGGAAGATTAAGGTAACAATTTTGATTATCACAGCGTCAAGTATTCAGTTTATATTGCCCTGGTATGTGCTGCTGTTAACAAAAATAGTGTCAGCAGTTTCCTTTCAAACATGGGACATATCTACCAAATCACACAATGTCATATAACGAGAAGAGTAAACATATAGAATTTATTGCTTCATGTATTACTGTTCCAGATTGCCAGTAAATTGCCACAATGCCTATTCTCTACAGTGTAATAGCAAGAGGCACTGTAGTTCTCACAAAATATGCATCATGTGCTGGAAACTTCTCAGAGGTCACAGAACAGATCATGGCTAAAATACCGCCTGAAAATGCAAAGCTGACATATTCTCATGGCAGCTATCTTTTCCATTACATTTGTGAGAACAGAATAGTATACATGTGTATTACAGATGATGTGAGTATAAATAATGTTGCTGCTATTTTGTAACTTACTTACTTACTTACTTACTCACTCCATGGAGGAGAGTCCTACTTGAGAAGCTAACCAGTAAACTTTTCAGCTAGTCAAGAAATTCCCCACCTGTATGGAACCCGAAAGTCCCTCATCGTACCCACAAGTGCCCACCACCTGTCTCTATCCTGAGCCAACTCCATCCAGTCCCCACGACCCCCTCCAACTTCCTGAAGATCCATCTTAATATTATCCTCCCATCTACATCTTGGTCTCCCCAGTGGCCTCTTTCCCTCAGGTTTCCCCACCAACACCCTGTGCACACCTCTGTCCTCCCCCATATGTGCCACATGCCCTGCCCATCTCATTCGTGTCGATTTTACCACCCGCACAATATTGGGTAAGGAGTACAGATCATTCAGCTCCTCGTTATGCAGCTTTCTCCATTCCCCTGTCACCTCGCCCCTCTTAGGTCCAAATACTCTCCTCAACACCCTATTCTCAAACACCCTTAGCCTGCGTTCCTCCCTCAATCTCAGCGATCAGATTTCACACCCAAACAAAACCACGGCCAAAATTATAGTTCTATATATATTTTGTAACAGAGATGGGAAATCACTTTTGGTGTGACGAACATATATGTGTACAGGAGCATAGCTGGGAAAGGGGTGGGGGAGGCCAAGTGGTTTTGCTGCCCCAGACAGTAGAGTCCAAGGGTCAGCAAAATGAATACTTTAAATGAAAATAAAAATTGACTTTCTGCCCTCAACAGTTTTTATAATATTGAGAAAAAATAACAGGAAATGTAATAAACAGTTGTGATTTTTTTTAATGTTATGATTTCTGTTGGGGTGGCCATTTTGATTGCTGGTCACAGGTGCCCCC
>Ga0268261_10001974_pt1 | contig 14549 bp, 12 predicted proteins | sample TergutNc150P1_FD_190353 | JGI IMG/M metagenome (GOLD analysis project Ga0268261, IMG submission 190353) | Nasutitermes corniger P1 segment gut microbial community from laboratory colony in Florida, USA - Nc150 P1 (SPAdes) (version 2) | ecosystem: Host-associated > Arthropoda: Insects >... | reverse complement strand
CCCCCCCCAACCAAACTTTGTTTCATGGAAGAGTCTGAAAGTGCTGACCTTTGGGCTTATAGAGGCCCTGCAGCTTTGAGAATATATTGTGACACATGACAGAGTTAGTCTTGAACTATTAGCAGTTTTTATGGAAACACTGTCTTAATTTCTGCAAATAATGTGAATTTATTGATGGGAACTATCTTTCAGGGTCACCTACAAATAATTGTAGTTTCACGTGTAAAGAACTTGTTTGCCCCAGTCTGTGATGTGTTTTTTCAAAGAGCAGGGGCTGTATGATGTATGCACTCACTGCACATCTAACTCCAGGTGTAAGGTCATGCAAGGAACTGCATGAACTGACTGGGGATTTTTGGAACATCAGTGTTTGTTATTCTGGCTGTTCTTACATCCCCTGTTCTGAGAAAAACATGATTTTTTTTTTATCAAGAAATCCATTGGCTTCCAGTTCGTGAAATCATCTGTGACAGCAGCTTCATGCTTTCCAGTATAGAGGAGAGCTGTACCTTTGTATGGGTGTAGTTTTTAAAAGTTTCGTTGCTCAGTGAGCCGATAATTTGTTCACCACACTTTGAACTGCCAGCTGGCACAAATGTTTTTGTGCGCCCCACCACCCACGTCCCATTCTGCATGACGAGTATAATGTGTGTCATCCTTGTCCTCAGAAGTGTCAGTTTATTCGTTGCTAGATCAATGTTTTACAATTGTGTCACTATCAGGAGTAAATTCACCTCTGAATTTATTCAGTCTTCTTGCTGCAGTTCATTGTATGTTTCATCATCATCTGCATGCATCCTTTAACTAGGTACTGCCATGATTTTCACAATGATGGTGTCTGAACCCAACAAAAACACCTTACAGTACAGGTAAGAAAAGGACTCGCAAAGACTGTATATGTGCTTACACGTGCAAGCAGCAAGGTGTCTAAGGAAATGGAGTAGCAGAGAAGGCATATGTCTGTCACTGCCATACCCATTGCAATGCACATGTCTTTAGATGTTATTACCAGTTAATGGATTAAGATATTCTTGCAAGTGGCTGAAATTATATAAATTCAGGCATGCAGATGTATTTATTGGGGTCTGTTAGGAGAGGTAATTAAAATATTTTGTTGCTGATTATGTAAAGAATCAGTCTAAATTAATTGAATGTTCATTCTTTTATGTCAGACCAAAAAATGGAAGAGGGACCTAACCGTGGTGGTGGTTTCCGTGGTGGTATGCGAGGTGGTAGGGGTGGTCCAGGAAGAGGTGGCCCTCCAAGAGGTCGAGGGTTTGGTGATGGTATGCGAGGAAGGTATGTTACTTTTTGTGTTGTGTTTATTCATTGTGTAATCCTTGGAGTAAGTTCAGACACTCTTGACATAAGGTTATATATTGGTCCTTGCATAGATTTATGAGTCCTACAGGGTATCACTATAATTGGGAGGAAGTAGTCAGTCTGAAGGCTAGTTCGACTTTCTAACAGCAGGGTCATAAATAACACTCAGGGTTTCTGGAACAATGGAAGCATGTCCAACTGACATTTTGTAAGGGTCCTTTTGTAGTTTTAGGACAGGATGGACAATGAGGCACTTGACTTTAGTTCTGTTTAATAGGTTCAACCATAACTGACTGCTAGAGGTCACAAGAAAGTTGTTAGTGGGGGATAAGAGTTCATCTTAGCAGTAGCACCCAAGGGAGGTGACTATTTTGGTGACTAACAACAACTGCCGTGGCTACTTCAGATTGCTGGCTGCTGAAAGTTTGTGTTAAAATTTGAAATAAGTGGCAAATAAAATAAATGATCTATTATCAGTAGTTAGTGCTAATACTCTGAAGTCCATCTGATACAGCCTACACGTAAATATTTCCTGAGATAGGACATGCAAACCATCGCAAGCTAGTTAGGTCTTTGTATGGGAAGGAAAGGATGGTAGCAGTGGGGCTACAAATTTCATGCTTTTGAAATTTTCATTGGGGCTTTGTACACAAATATTCTGTGTTGAGAAAGAAAGCTCTGTGCTTACACACAGGGGAGAATGGCAAGTTGAAAAACAACACATTTAGCCCCTACACAAGTTACTTTCATGTGTTCAACTTTCTAGGGCTCTTATGATGGTATATGACTCACTGACAATCTTCTTTTGGGCTTTTGTAATTGGATTTTTAGTGAAACTGCATTTTGGAAGCTAGCTCGAAGATGAAAGCAGAGCTGAATTCTGAAATGTTGTACTTCATTAAAAATTATGATGGACAAAGTCCAGAAACATAAGATTATGTAGGTATTTTTCTCTTGTTTTGAGCAAGGGTGCACAAATCCCAGGTGCCTTGTTGCTTTGCCTGCTAGATTTGGTGTCAAGTCACCTAATACCTCTGGCATTATCATTGCAGTTTTTTTTTAAGTCAAAAGATGTGTAATGGCTTACATGCACTGAGCCGAAAGCACCAGAGAAAAGTATAAAACCCTTGCAATTTCTTAATGAAAATTTGGTAGTTCATATCTCTGGCTCTGCTTTCCATGGGCAATTCCCTTTTTTATCCACGCTGATATATGATGGCCAGTGAGAAGCACTTAAATTGCAAATTTTTTTAATAATACACATTCTGTGAACTAGAAGAGTTCTAGAAAGAAAGCTTGCTAGAAGAGCTGGTGCTGCTTTTTCATGAAGATGGATATAGACTACCAAGTGAACCATATGTACCTCTCACTACCATTTATTGCTGCCTGTAATGGTCTGTAACAATTGACAGCAGTGCATATTACATAATGGCAGTAGCAGGCCTTTGGTTTTTGTATGGGATGTTTGTCCACAGACTAACTTCTGGGCATTCAGAGCATATGCCAAAAATGAGTTGTCTGCATCGTCTTAACACTGGGATACAGCCCAATGAAATAGTTTTGCCCCTGTAGGTTTCGCAGCTATCCCTGAGCTACCTTGCCATTACCATCTGCTGCATTGTACACATGGAGCGTGTCTGTCTGTCTTTGTGTGAAACATGTGCAACCATTACTTTGTTGAAGTCACCCATACAGTAATGCAAGCAAATTAATACTGAGGAATCAAATACAGGTGTCCTTCACTTAGCTGTGGTAATTGGTTTTAGAAGAACAGAACACTCAATGGAGCTGCGAAGTGGGGCAAGTTTTTCCCAAAGAATTAATGTTTATAGATGTAATTTATATTCTCAGTTTATGCTTCATTATAATGAATTCTGACCCTAAATTGTATTTCAGTACACAGATTAAAGACATGCATTTAATAAAAAAACATACAGCATATTTCTCTTATCAAAACAAAGATAAACATTTATTTATTGAAAAGTAGGTCTCTTTGATGAAAGCAAGGTCTGCTGAAGAATAAATCCAAAGAAAACTGGATTTTGCCTGTTTTCTTGTAACTGTAGAGGGGCTTGTAGAAGGTGGCACAATTCTAACACTGCAAATATTAAGCTGGTATTCTTTTACTTCAATGCTAATGACAAGCTTTCCTGTGCCTCTTTACAAAAGATTTTTCATGGCCATGTTTTTCCTGGTTTTGACTCATTAATAACTGTGGCCAAGAGGATACAAAAAATATTACCTCCAGCACACTGGGCACAAGACTGGGTGCAACTTTTCCACACCATACCACATAAAACACAAAACTAAATTGTGGTTACATGCTTCTTTGATTTCTCATGGCTTCTTTGTTGTGAAGCTTGGCTGTATCTCACACAGCTCCACAGGCAGTTAATGCTGGCTGGCCATGAGGTAGTGGCAGTAAACTTAAACACAAGCCCCTAGAAACCAGTTAGGTGGCATAACATCTCCGCACAAAGTAAAAGCAAGGAGTTTTCAAAGAACAATGTAGTGAAATGGTCTTAAGTGAAGCAGAGTTGACAGGGGGATACTGTAGCGCATTTTAATGTGGCCAGACCTGCCATGCAGAACCATGTACAGTAGTCATAAATACCCCCCACCTACAGGCAGTGATAGAGATGCAGGGGTGGTTACAAACTGTTTGGGGGCAGCAGTGATTCATCAGCCTTTATCTCAATTGAGACAACTTGGACTGATTGGAGTATAGCATGAGTCCACCCTACAAATTGTAGAGAGTCGTATCGTTTAAATACGTAGTGTGTATGTGGATGCTTATGTTTGGTGTCATGAGTGTATATGAACACACAGCTTGAATGGAGAGTGGTGGCAAGTGTGAAGCATAGTGCGACATTATGTGAGTGAATTGAATTGGTAGTATTTTTGGTACATTTTTGAGATTTGTTACAGAATATTAATGTATTTCACTATGGCTACAGTTTTATCTTTGGATTCTCTTTCTTATAGGGGTGGTCGTGGTGGTATGATGAGAGGTGGGCCTCAAGGTCGAGGTAGGGTTGGGCCCCCTCGGGGTGGTGGTATGGGACGTGGAGGGGACCGGGGAGGTTTTGGTGGACCTGGTGGAAGGTGAGAAAATATTGGGTTGCTTTCATCTCACTTTTTCTTTTGTTTGGAGTGTTTATGTGAAGTGAGGGATTGTTACTTTTATGTGAAATTGTTGCTTTTCAGAGGACGAGGCATGGGTATGAGAGGGCGTGGAGATTTTGGCTCAAGGGGTGATGGACGTGGCGGCGGTTTTGGAGGTAGAGTTAACTCAGCCTTGGCTGATATTTAATTATGATTGCAGTGATTATTGAGATGGTGTAACATGTTGTTATATGCAGATAGCTTTGTTTTGCAAACTTTTCAGTAATTTTGTTGTTCTGTATTTGTGATGTTAAAAACTGCTCCTTTGTTTTAAAGGTCGTGGAAGTCGTGGGATGGACAGGGGTCGTGGAGGTCGTGGTTTTGACAGGGGAGGTCGTGGTGGAGCTCCCATGGGTGGTGATCGATATGGACCACCTCCAGCAAAGCGAGGTGGTATGGTACCACCACAGGGTGGGCCAATGCCCAAGAGAGGTCGATTTGAAGGAGCGCAGGGTGCTAATGGTTACTCTGCTCATCCTCATCCTCCGAGGTCAGTCTTGAATTGTGAATACATACCTTCATGATTTTAGTTTGTTTAAGTATTCTAATCTCCTCTCCTCTGCCCACCATTAAAGTGTACTAATATGACTTGAATTCCTGGAAATGTGTATCATGATACATGGTTTTTAAATTAGGAAGTTTTAATGAAAGCTTCGTAACTTTTAAAGCATGGTGGCTACTGTACAATCTGCTTATTTTAAGTATTAAAAACTGCATTTTGTTGATAGTGTATTTATGTTTCATATCATGTTTAGAACAAGAATTTATTTTTGTAAATGCGTCATTGTTTTTCTCTATAATGGAGACTGTATCTACTGTGAGCTAAACTCTGGTTTTAAACATTTGTTTCATGAAATTCATGCATTGAAAAATTAGTGTAGCATGTGAGCAGGTTGATACTTAAGGTTGCATAGTACTATGAAACTGATGTGGGAAATGCCCGTCTAGTCAGATTATTCACATGCCTGGTTAATGACATGGCTTTTGTTTTGCAGGCATGTGTGTGGTTTAATTATTCACGTGAGTGTAAGGTATAGCCTGCCAATCTTAGTTAAAGTGCTTTATTAGTGAGTACTGCAGCTGACAAGTCTACATTATATGGCTTTAAATTTACAGTAGTTAGTACAGAAATATTTTATTACGTGAAAGCAAACTGTTATGTTACGGGAGGTACATTGTAGGTGATGATACATAGTTGATTTGTGCCTTGGTGAAGATGCAATTAATTTGACATTGAACTTCGGGACTTCAGTGTTCTGGGACTATGAATAAATGTGCATGAACCACTTCAGTGTGGAATTCCAAGCACTGCTGTCAAACATTAAATATCACCTGCTTTGGTGTGCCGAGCTGTGCTCGTGTACTGTATGCCCAGACTTGTGTGGCTTTTTCTCGAACACATGGGAAGCAAATGTAATTTGGCTGTATTATTATTGAACAGACTGTTAGATGGTATGGGGAACATCCCCACCCCCCAAAAAATCCTCACCTTGAAATGAGGCTTGGGGGGTTTTTTTTTTTCGTTTTGAAGTGCATGCACTGCTTTGTACATCTCTGTATTGATCAAATGAAAACTACCACGAATGCTAGTACTGTTCATGAAGCTGACATCTAGAGCTCTTGAATTGTATATGTCATCACTTTTGTATATCAAGAGCTTCCTTATTGCTACACAGTTGATATTTCAGTTTTATTTGAGACTGTGGTGAGGTGCAGTCATGGTGTCAAGCAGAAAGAGCTTGTTTGGCGAAGAAATTGAAACAGCTTTCTTAGAATAACTTGCAAATTCTGATACAAGATGATGATTTGGCTGTAGACAGAGTAACTGCATTGCATTGTGGTGGTAAATGTGACACTGTACCAGGTGCTACTACAACCAGTGTGCTTAGTGCTGTGATTGATGTGTATATGTTGGGAGTATAAGAATTGTGCAGGGCAAAGGGAACAGTTTGTGGGTAACTGTGGACCTCAGATTGAAGCACAGAATGAAAATGTGCTAAAATGTTACTGATTAATTGGTGGGTATAATAATGTGTGAACACTTTCATAGATCAAAAAGTACAAGCAAGAAGTCACATTATATTTTGTTCTGGAATGCTGTCCTGGGACCCTGTCACTACAGATGAAATGAATTTTGTGATACCACTTTTCATGCTAATGGGAATAATTCAGAAGTCTAAACTGCATTCATTTTTGAACAACTTCTGTTTTGGTAACTGGTGTCTTCAGCTTTGTCATTTCTTTGGATTGACTTGATTCACTCACCAGTTTCATCCATTTCACAAAAAAGGAAAATGTAGGAACATACCAGCCACCTTCAGAAATTTCAAAATCTATCCTATGCTGTTTTGGCAAAAAAAAATTCAGTATTTTTCCTTACCTAGGCAGAATATTTCATTGTATTAGTCACTAATCTTTTGGAGGGGAAGATCAGACACTGTTACATAAAAGCTGGGTGAATCCAGTTTGTGGTACTGATGCTCTTCTTGTAATTTATATTGGAACAGACACTTTTAAGCAGAATTCGTTATAGGGTATACACATAGAATGGTGGCATTTGTGTTGCAGTTGTGGAGCCATTGCTGAAAAAAGGTTCACACATTGTGTATGGACAGTTTTTATAACTTGCCAGCTCTGGCTCGAAGGCATAAGTCCTTGAGCACTGACTGTAAGAAACGTGCCCCTAAATAGAAATGATGTTTCTGTAACTGTGAAAGAAAAGAGATCTGATAGCTGAACATTTTGTCTTGGTGTCCATCCTAAAGTGTAGTGAAAAGAGAAGTGACAGTGATTTGAACTTATCATGGGGAGAAAACAAGAAAAAAGTTGACAAAATGTGGAGAGGAAAAGGAAGAGCCTATATCAGTTCCAGATTACAGTGTAAACATGGGGAGATTGGTACCTAACACCAGCTCCTTTGACACTATCTTTTGGAAAGACATAATCACTGAACAGTTCATAAGAATGGTTAGGATAGTACTGACACCCTTCTGAACTGTATGATTATATGCAGTGCAAATTCAGGGGATCCCAAAATACATCATTAAATTTAGAGTGGATCTGATACTGGCTGTACTTATGGAACATGTTAGTGGGAGTGAAAGGAATGTGCAAGGCTGTCATTCAGTTGATAAAAATGTTTCATGACTTATTGAAAGACATTTTCCCAAAAGTACCGCCAACACAGGAAAAGGCCATGCCAACAAAAAGGTGCGTAGAGTGTTAACAAACACAGCAGAAGGAAGGAGACTGTTTTGGTGCTCTGTCTGTCAGGTTGGACTTCGTGTTTAGGACTGTTTCGATATATTTCACACGAACTTTAGTTTTTAAGGTAAGATCGTATTGCATATTCAGAAAGCTTAGAGGTTTTTCATTATATTTACACAAGTCTCATCAAAAGCCAGTGATTGTTAACAGAACAATAATAGTTACCATTAACTGCTGTACAGTTCAGCTCAGAATTTAAGTGCCCTCCAGAAAAAGCCACCCACAGCCTAGTATAAACAGGTTAAATACCTTGATGCCAAAGGGTTAAGTTATTAGGTGAAATTGCCGTCATTTTTTCTGCACTAAGATTGGTTATGAAAGTGGTATTATATTGGAAAGTTACATTACAGTCTTCAAAGCTAGAGTGATAAGAAAAGTTCTGAGGAATGAACATTTGTTCAGTGATGTGCTGAAGTTGAGATATAATTTGCCAGCTCTTGCAGATACTTGAGAAATTTGGCATGATACATATTTTCAAGGGTTCTTGATATGTCTCAAAGCTGTTAATGAATCATCATGATTGTTTTATGCAGGACCTGAAATTGCGTGTGAAGCCATGTATGCAAGGGTGTTTATTTCTTTCTGTTTTGTTATTTTGTGTTTATAAAGTTCTTATTCAGATTAATATTTGAACATCCTGAGTTTCCAACCTGTCTCCCGTGCCTCACCAATAAGCGTATGTTTGATTTTTTTGTTTTTCTTGCACCTTCAAGCCAATATTCTGGTGGCGCGTTTGAGGCACGTGGAGTAACACAGGTTACTAGCTATCCTCCACCACCCATCACCTCAGCTTATGGGTGAGTTACTTTTGTCTTGGTACGTGGATTTTGGATTTATACAACCAGAACAAAAGTTCTGCAGGTATTGGTTTAAGGAAAATGTATGTAGGTGAGTATGCTTTTTTTTTTTAAGCAGATTACGCACTCAGCATTTTTGTGTAGGGTGTTACGTGAACACATTGAAGTAAAGCTCTTTGGTTCTTAAGTTCTGCTGTACAGAACTGTCTAGGAGGAGTGTGGGTCCATTTCTCCAATAGGGTGTGTTACTCAGTGAAATTTGAACAAGGGTGTTATGTGGCAAATGGTTTCTTAAACAGTCTGACTGATATGATGGGTATCGAAGATAACATTGTGAAACTGATTTCTGACTTTGTGTAGTAGGTTTACTATGTAATAGTTACCTCAAAATCACAAAATGTGTAGGCTGTTCTGGATCTCAACTTTTTTCTGTTCCAGTGTGGAATTGCTGCAACTGTACAGGCCATTTATTTTACAGAAAGAGTTCCTTGCATTCAGCTTTTGTCGACATTGTCGTAACAAGTTTTGCAATTAATCTACGTACACATCTATGCAAGCCAGTGTTGCTGACGACTGTCACTCTTACCACCAAATTTCTGAATTGCAGCATTTGCAAATAGATTGATGCATAGCATAATTTAAAGAACTTAACACATTTCTCCTTTTGTTCAGTTTGTCACTAATTGCATCTGTTAGTTTCAGTAGTGAATCAAAATGTTAACAGGGGGGAGGCTGGCCATAATTATCAAGCGGATGGAACAGGGCGCCATTATGATGGATCAACCGAGGCATCACCATATGGAGGAAACCAGGCTTATGGGAGTGGAAGTCAGGCTTATGGAGGAGGTGGTGGCTACACAAGTGGTGCTGCAGGTTATGAAGCTGGAGATTATACAGCTGGTGGGTACAGCCAAGCTGTTCCTGATGCAGGGACAGGATATGGTCCACCTCCCAGCACTGCCAACAGTGGATACACTCAGCCAGACACGTACCAATCCTACAGTAAACCAGGTGATGTGTTGGACAGTTTGTCATTCTTTCTGGCATCTTTTAGTGGTGTAAAGATTGTTTACAAGATCCAGAGTAGGGCTTAATTGAGGATTGCAAATGTAGTTTGCCAAGACATGTATAGTGCAGGTGGTTCTTACTACATACTGCTTTTAAGAGGTGCTTTATTTGGTGGTTTTGGTATATTGACATACATTTATTAAAGATTGAAGAATGTTGATACAAATAATACTTGTTGGGGGGCAGACTGAGTGAGGATGGATTCATGTAGGTTAAACAAAAGGAATTTTTATGTTGCAGTTTTATAACTCTAAAAGATGTGGGCTGGCTGTGATAGTATTTTTGTATTGCAAGTTTTGTTTATACAATTGGTTTGTAGTTATTAGCAGTGGAAGATAAGTTTGCATTCATGAATTCAGACACTGCAGAATTGTTATTATTTGCCTGACTAGAGAGATACTAGACCTGCAAAGTTTCTGCTAGAAATGGAATTTTTCAGCAATGTGTTTCAGCTACTCTTTGGTACTTGGTTACTCCATGAATGAAAGGGGGAAGCTTTGTAGTAGGTGTACAGTCCCTCTGCACCTTTTATTAAAATCCACTGAGACCTCCAGTGCAAGAATGGATACTACAATTCCAAAAGTGTTGGTGGTCCTGACATTTGTACTGTATTGAGCACTTGAAGTATTATCTGCAGCAGGTTTTGCTTTCACTGTCAGATGATATATCATTTTAGTCACTCCATATTTAGGTCTCTTATGTTTCTTTGTAGCCTTAGTCACAGCGACTAGGCTGTGGGCTGGGCAGTTTGGGGTTTGAATCCTGGAAGGAGCAGAATACCCAGGCTGGCTGTGAGGCTTACCCAGCCTTCTGTGCAATGGGTATGGGGTTTCTTTCCTGGGTGTAAAGCGGCCAGGGTATGAAGTTAACTACTCATCTCCATCTAATGCCGAGGTTAAGAATGGGTGGAGCTATAGTTCTGTGTCCCATGTATGCCTTCTTGGTGTGGACAGTGAAAACTTTTACTTTGATGTGTGTTTGTTAAAATGTCCATACTGATTTAAAAAAATGATATTTGGGTGTGATATACAGTTATTTCTGTGTAATGAGAATTTGACACTGTTAGATGGTCTGCACATGCTTTCTTTGGAACTTCATTATGTTTGTGTGGCATCTATTGCAACTCAGTTAACCAGATTTGGGAGTCCTATTCATACGGAAATTTGTTTAATACCGGCAGTGTTGCATGCTGTTGTGAGGTCACAATCGTGTACTGTAATGCAACATGTTCCATCTTGTAAGGCGTATTTGTGTACTCAGAAAGGCCCTTTAAATTGCAGTGCATCTTACATATACAGCAGAAACGCTGGAAATGAAATATTTTCATGTATATTTTTTGTTTTGTTTATTGTAGAAGTTAGAATTCCTTTTATTAGTAATTTGTGTATTCTGAAATCACTGGAGAGTCTGCCTGGCGGGTCCTGTTTAGGCTTCTTTCTGTGGCAATTGAAGGTAATCAGAACTTGACTCACTTTGATTCTGGACTTCTGATATCCGGGACCTTCCTACCTCATGCAGGAAGTTCTTGTACTTCACTTTACTTTGTAATTAATGTCCTGTACACAAAAAAATGTGTTGCAGAGCACACGGTTTAGCAGATGTAGTACCACCTTTTTTTTTTACCATTTTACAGTTTTCTTCACAACTGAGTAATAACCAAGGTACTGGACTGCCCTGTCTACATCCTTTATGAATTTATTATACTGGACAGCAGCATAAGGCTTCTTTATTTCCATGTTTTCCTGTCTTTCCTCCCTTTGTTTACAGTTGTTGTGTCATGGATCATACTTATCATTCGCACAAGTCTTGTCCTTCCACACTTGCGCACAATTATTATGTCACCATTCCTCCAGAATGCTGACTTCTCTTTTTTTCAGGCGTTTGCCTTCCCCTTCCAGGTCGCGTGGAATGTCCGTGTTAGCCCTCATAGTGCCGCAGGCTGTCATGTTTCTGTCTAGCAATGTCTGAGCTAATCTCACACTGTTTATTTTTAAAATATTATTTTCATAAGTATTATAAAAAATTGTCTTGATAAATGTGAGGAATAATGGGTGTGGAAATTGTGGGGTCAGTGGACCAGTAGAAGATCACAATTGTTTATGTGAACTAGTTGTGGGGACATTACTGTCACTGTCCAGACTTTCATTGTCACTATAATCAGAGACATCAGAACGTGTATCCGCATACATACAACTCACACATAATATCGTCCTCTTGCAGAACATTCCTATGCAAAGTCATGATTGCAACTGAAGGAAAACGGAAAGAGTATCTGAACGAGTGGTCTTTTGTTGTGGTCTTATGGTTCTAAAGATAGGGGTTCAGGACTGGTCTGTTTGTTTGTAACTTGAGACCCAAGCATCCTGCATCAAGCTATCATATACCCTTGAAGCAATAAGTGAGCCAGACCAGCTGACAAATGCATGTGCAGGACGTCGTGTAAGAAAATGAAGGAACTCGTGACCCCTCAACAATGCATGGGATAGCCATCACGAGTTTCCTCGTGGCCTGACGCAAGGTGTTAAGAATGTGTTCACATCTACAAAAATTTTTGAAATTTTATTTTGTCAGTTTTCCTCAAAATTGTTGCAGGTACTTTCATTACTGTGTGCTAGATTGGCACCAGTAACAAGAAGTGTTAGTAGTTGTCTATCTGCAGTGTAATATCTGTGATTGGCAAGGGAGTTGTTTAATGTCATTCTTCACCACTTCCATGGCTCTTTCTGTTCTGGGTGGATATCTGGACTTAGTTGACATCAAAAGTAAGAAATTTTTTGTGATAGGCCATAGATACATTTCCAGAGAAATCTCACTCTGGCTAAGAATTTAATTTAGCTTTGCTTGGCTGTGTAGTGCTTAATTTTGCTGTACAGCAAAGTACCAGATGAATAGTTAGCAGTTAAAGGGTAGGATAGCGGACAAAATGCAGCTAAACATAGGTATGTTTTGTTTGTACCTGCTGTAAGTGTTGACTTGTTTGTTCCCTGAATTGCAGCTACAGCTCCAGAGACATATGGAGGGGGTTATAGTAGTGGAACAGGATACAACACAACGTCCGGCTATGATGACAGGGGATATTCAACATCTACAAGTACTTATGGTAGGGATAGAATGTATCCAGTATTTTATGTTGATTGGGACTGACTTTAGTACAGTTAGTAATAATATGTTACACCTTATGGAAGCCCCTACTGTAAGGTTGAGAAAGATCGAGACAGTAGCACATTCTGATATTTAAGGTATTCACAGTTATTGAAGTTAAGTTATTAAAGTTGTGAATTGTAACACTAGTTTGGTAGGTGGTTATTGCTGTTCTTGGAAGGTCTGTTGTCTCCATATTTTTCTCAATAAACCCAGTTGTATGTGTCTTTGCAAGAAAGTGGCCTGTGGATTGTATTGTTGCTGTTTTACTGTATGAGATCTGACAGATATGACCAACTTTATCATTGGTGTGACTGAATCATTGACTGAGAAGGCAGGTCATGTATTTTGTTGACATTATTTTCCAAGTTTTGCATTGTGGTACTTGTAACATATGTAGGTGTGGTCATTCCCTCCACACACACACACACACACACACACACACACACACACATTTATCATGTCATGTGTCTCAAATTGAATTGTGACTTCACAGTTCTGTTTCATTACAGCTGCACATGACGTGAAGTGTGTAATGTTTTAGTCCAGTTATTGTGTATCTTCACCTGTAAAGCATGCTTTTGTGTTCCTGTAAACTTCCTTCCTCTCATCACTCTTCATCAGTACTATTGATATTTTTGGTTGGTTTTTCACCTCTTTAATAATCCCATAATGACTTGACATTGTAGTGCATGAGAAAATACACAGGAGAAAGTTTGACACTTAAAAAATTTTTATAGTGAAGTGTGCCTAATTGAAATTATAGACAGATGATTTGCATTTTTGATTTGTGTGTGTGATATCTTGTGACTGTGGTTGCTGTGGTTATAACTCATGTAGTGTATAATAATAATAATAATAATAATAATAGTGCCACCTGTTGGCCATAGAACTACAGATGATCACACTAATTTGTGAGTACTAGGGTAAATTGCTTTGATCTCTTGTTGAGATCTTGACTACCATAAGACCACCACCTAATATTTGATGAATTTGATGGAAGCCATCCTGATGTATCCAAGAACTATTAAAATAGGGTAGTATCTGTCAAACACAACTTAATTTATTCATTAATTATTATTAGATTGGCTGCATGTTTCGGCCATGTAGGGTCATCATCAGGCCTTCATTATGAACCAGTTAATGTTAGAAAGCTGCATACATCCTTGGGATCCCAACAGTGTTTACAAAGATAAATGTAAAAGGTTCGTGTCCATGACTTACAATATGTTAAAAATTTTATAGCATTTAAAACTCAATGAATTGAAAATATTAAAGGTATTTTTTAAAAAACAGTGTAGTTCTAGATCCCAGCTAACATTACTACCCACTCCGGGATGGTTATCCTCGGTGCTTGAACGACTGATGACACAACTTCACATAACAGCTGTGCCAGTGAACACACCACTCCGAAGCTACAAAAAATCTAAAACTACATTGTTTTCAAAAAAATACCTTTAATATTTTCAATTCAGTGAGTTTTAAATGCTGTAAAATTGTTAACATATTGTAAGTCATTGGACACGAACCTTTTACATTTATCTTTGTAAACGTTGGGATCCCAAGGATGTATGCGACTTTCTAACATTAACCCTTTAAATCCCGAATTAAATCGCATCTGCCATTTGCTGGCATTATTAGGAGCTCACCATTTTCTCCATGTTAGCAGGATAAGGGTTAAATCATTAACCCTTAGGCGACTAATGTCATATATATGGAGCACCCATTCTTGATGTTTCTAGATCACACACAACGACGCAGCACAGTCGGTAGGACTCCTCTGGACGA
>Ga0268261_10001973_pt1 | contig 14553 bp, 17 predicted proteins | sample TergutNc150P1_FD_190353 | JGI IMG/M metagenome (GOLD analysis project Ga0268261, IMG submission 190353) | Nasutitermes corniger P1 segment gut microbial community from laboratory colony in Florida, USA - Nc150 P1 (SPAdes) (version 2) | ecosystem: Host-associated > Arthropoda: Insects >... | reverse complement strand
CCTCTCTCTCTCCCCCTCCCTCCCCCCACCCATCCAAGGGAACAGTGTTTGCTGTCTTGTAAGTCAAATGTGTTTGGCTGACTGGTGGAAGGGGTTGTCTTCCCTGTGGCATTGCCTCCCCCTCCTGTATTTGGTCCCTGACTAATTCCATTATGAAATAGCAGTGTGATAATTTTGAACCACAGGAGGTAAGTTGAATAAAACTCTTCAGAATAGGAAAGTCCAGAGGTTTAAAAATACCTTCTTTGTTATGCATGCAGTCATATTCATCTCCATATACCATGTGTCTGTTATAACCACATACTGTGGCTGGTTTCAGATCATTTCCACACTCATCACTGTAGTTATTTCCTGCTGGAGGACATAGCATATTGGTCAACATGTTTACATGTCATTTGGCTTTCTTTCTCTACAGTGGCTGTCAAGTCACCTCCCTTCCTAGTATTTATGTCACTCCATTTAAAATTAATTCTCTTTTGCAAAATCATGAGGCTGCTGAGCATGATATTATTATGATTATTACTTGAGTGATCAAATCAAGAAGGGTGAGGCTGGCAGGGCATTTGTCCTGTACAGGGGCAAGGAGAAGTGCACACAGGTTTGTGGTGAGGAAGTTTGAGGGAAAGAGGCCACTTGGAGGACTTAGGTATAGATGGGGGAATAATATAAAAATGAATCTTCACCCTCGTAAGGCCAGGTAGTTGATTTCTGTTGGCCACCAGTATTTGAACATTATGACAATGGCCACCATTTTTAAGTGCCCTAAACTTCCCTCTCATTTTTGAGATTTCACCAGCAGACCCCAGAAAAATTAATATTTCAAACAGCAGGTATTGGCAGTGACTGTGCTGAATATCTTGCCAAACATTTTCATGCTGAACTATAAACATACTAAACAGGCTGTTTGTCATGCACTAAACCAATCACTTATGTTGTCCTGGTATTGCAGCTGACAGGCAGCAATTGCGAGTTGAGTGGCATTGCAATGATGATGCAGCTTCGAAAAATGGCAAACCACCCAGCACTGTTACGTTACTACTTTACTGATGAACAGCTGCAGGATATGGCCAGGCGTTTGGCTGCCGATCACACCTACAAAGAAACCAATCCTGAATATATTGTTCAAGATTTAGCTATGATGTCAGACTACCAAATTCATCAACTTAGTTCTTTCCACAAGGTAAGATGTCCATTGCATTTGTGTTTTATAAGTGCTATGGCCGAACTGCCAGTGTTTTGTTCCTGTTAGAAATGTTTAGAATTGTTCACTTCATCACCATGTCCAAACATCTTTGGGCCTCACCTGCACTGTGATCAGTAGCTGTCAAGGGGTCTTCCATATAACCATGGGAACAAAAATTATTATATTCATCTAAATATAGGATTAGGTTTCTTCTTATTTCACACATGAACAAATGAGGGTTATCGTACGCCTACATACTCAGAAAATACCATGCTGGAATAAATGTGTCCACATGATTAGTAGTACACAGTAGGTAGTTTGTAGAGTGGGTAATATGACTGTATTTTAGTGGTGTCTCTTATCTGTTGCAAGGTCAAGGAAAGGTACACTGTTGTAGGAAAGACCAGCACTCTTATCTGCAGGAGAATACAGAGTGACTCTGTTTGTAAGAGACATTCTACATTGTCACAGGTACCAATAGGCGTGTGATGCAGTTATGACTTGAACTTTAAATAACTGACAGTGGTCACTAAATATGTATAAGAAACCGGCAGTTGCACTGAGACATGAAAATTTAGCATTCCCAAATTGAATGTCTGTCATAAAGCAAATGAAGTTTGCCACTCACACATTGACCTTCAAAGAGCCAAAAGACAGGTGATAAAAATGTATAAAAGTAGTTAAATTTATGCATGAAAAATATCATGATGGACTCACTGTTTCACCAGTGATAGTATGTACCCAGTATAAGGGGGTGTTCACTGTTTCAACACAACAGTATGTGTGTTCACTGTTGACAAGTGACAGCAGGAATAATATATAAGGAAGGGTTTTTGTGTCACAAGCAACAGTTTGTGTGTTCTGAGCTGATGATGCCATTGCTCCATGCAAAGGGTGGGATGTAGATCAACTTTGCTATTTCATGGACTCAATCACAGATGAAGGGGAGTATGATGCCAGTGCCAGTGACTCTCAACTGCCATCTTCATGTCAAGGCTGCATACTATTCAGCACTACAGTCATTTTCTGCATTGCACCTCTGATTTCTAGGAGCATATGTTAAAGGACTGTGGGATCTACAAATGTACGATTCCAGTCTTAGGTGCCAAGCAAGCAACTCTGGACAATTATGTACTTCAGAAATTACAACATTAAAACAGCGAAACTTCCTAAATGTTGTGACAGTTCATGTTGTGTCTGTAATGTATGTACAAAAGGAAGTGGGTGAATAAGTTTGTACTTGTATAAAATATGTTGCCTTTGTGTTCAAGAATATGTCAAAATCACTGAAGTCTGTGAGACTTTAAAACATGGTTCACAGTTTTATTTAATGCAGCATCTGTGCGGAATAGTTGTAATATTTTAGTGAGTGTCAGTTTGAATACAAAATTATGAGAAACAAAAGCACATTTTGAGGCTTACCCTTTCTGGTAGTTCTCCCACTTTTTATTCCTCATACATATAAATGAGCCTTTAACCACAATGCTTGTTATGCTCTGATTCTTTGCACTCTTAAAATGGTCACTTAGAATTCAGCTATTGACATGTAATAGATCATGAGGTTTGTAGAAACTGAAAATCAACCCATACAGTCTGTCTGTATTCACTCCCAGTTTTTCAACAGAAGTTCTATCCTACTTTTATAATATACTTCCTTATTATTACAGGTTTAGTGATCGCCTACAAAATTGTTGCAGTCATTATCAGCAGTTGACTGAAGAGTGTATGTTGGATATTTTAAACAAATACCTGTACTTTACAGCAAAATCAATCATACTGTGTTATACTGCAGAATATCCTTATCAGCTGTGCGTCATGACTAGTATACCTTTAAGTGTTTACACTTGTACTGAAATATGATAAAAGAATATTTTGCAGTAGTGATTTAATTTCTGGCTTCAGTTCAGGCTTCACACCTAAGCAGCATGGTATTTTTTGCAGTAGTGGTTTGTGTCACTATTTCCTGACTTTTTTTAATCATGAATGTTGTGACAGTGCCTGTCTGGCTACCAATTGCCTAAGGAGGTAGTGGTCAAATCAGGAAAGTTCCAGAAACTGGATGAAATGCTGCCAAAACTAAAACGTGAGGGTCATCGAGTACTCATCTTCAGTCAGTTTGTTATCATGTTGGATGTACTACAAGAATACCTACACATTAGAGGGCATCGTTACTTGCGACTTGATGGCAGCACCCCTGTCACATTAAGGTGTGTATGGAAAAGTTCAGACTCATGGCTCCACACATGTAATATAAACATTAACATATTAATACTTGGTCATCTGATCACCTATCTGTCTACACAAAGGTGATGATGAAATATGTAAATGAATCATTGACAGCAATTGGAATATTCATTCAGAAAATGAATTTCATTTGAATGAAGATGAAAGTATGTCAGTAAAATCCTATCTTTTTTTTTGTTTTTGCCTCCCCTATTTTTGTTTCTTGTCCCATTATTTCAGTGTGAAGTTTATCCATTTAAAGTATTCCTTGGTTCAGTATATGAGATTAGTTTTTGTTAATTAAGTCATAAGTTGTTTAATAATGCTGTTTGATCTGCAGAGATTGATAGTGATGTTGAATGAGTCAGAAAGGTAGTAATGGATTTGGGAGGGGTGGTCATGGCCTGCTTAAAGATACTGATACTTTCTTGGCATTTTTGAGGAATGACACAAAACACTTGTCAGGACAGCTTGTAACCCTGCCAGTATTTGAATTTGATACTTCCTAGTTAACAGTATACACCACTACCATTAAACAAACCTGCTCAGTCACTTCATATTCCTCTTTAACCCTTATCCTGCTAATGTGGCGAATATGGTGAGCTCCTAATAATGCCAGCAAATGGCAGATTGGATTTAACTTGGCGTTTAAAGGGTTAATAAGCTCTTAAATGGGTAATGCCCAGTAATAAACTCTCTGCAGATAAAATACCTCATGTCCTCCCATTGTGTTACCCTATGATCCATCTCAGTGTTACCCTTCCACTTCTTGATCAGTATGCCAAGTGGAGCTTGAAGACATCAGTAACTAATGGTAATGGGTTTCAGTATTAAGACAAGGAGTTCTGAATAGAACTGTTATAGCATACTTCCCTATTGCATAGAGTTCTATTCCAGTATCTATTAGATTGTTGTTGTTAATAAATAAGAATAAAATTGACAATGAACTCTGTACCAAAATTAGTAGAAACAAGTCATGAAAGTAAGGTAACCATATTGCAGAAACAACAAGTGCAAGCCAACAGAACCATCCCTATCTATGAACCATACATCAGAATGTGTGATAATGAAAACGGAACATGTATGTCAATAGATGTTACCATTTCAGGAGACAGAAATGTGATTGAGGAAGCAGTCATGACAATTCTCAAATGTAAAGACCTTACAATATAAATACAGTGCATGTGGAAGGTAAAAACAACAGTGATACCAGTTAACAGGGGCAACTGGAACCATCTCATACCATTCAGAAAATACCTGAACAACATAATACAAAAACAAAAAATCAAGGAACTGCAGAAAACAGCCATATTTGGGTGTTGCACACATAATTTGGAAAGTACTAATTTAAAAGTACAAAACATTCAGGTTGGGAAATAACATTACATGTACCATGAACTGTCGGTATAGTTCGCTCGCGGACTAAGGCCACAGAGTTTAGTACCATGAACTGTAACTACAGAGTATCTGCAACACTATATACCCAAGAACATGGTTAGTTTCAGGTGAATAGTTGTAAGTGTCCTGCATAAATGTGAATAATAATAATAATAATAATCAGTTAACACTGTATGACCATGTACCAGAACGAGTCGAAACAAGTAAACAAGTACAAACCTACAGAACCATTCCTAACAATAAACCAGACATCATAATCCATGATAATAAAAAATGAACATGCTTATTAATAGATTTTGCAATATCTGGTGACAGAAATGTGATCGAGAAAGAAGCTGAGAAAGTTTTAAAATATACAGACCTTAAGTAGAAATTCAGCAAATGGGACCATTTCAAAATCACTCAGACAGTACCTGAGAAACATACCAGGAAAGCATGAAATCAGGGAAGTACGAAAAAAAAAAAACAACAATATTGGGCACTGCACACATAGTACGGAAAGTGCTAATGTAAAGGTACAAAACATATTTCATGGGTGAAATAACATTACTTGTAGCACAGATTGTAAATACAGAACAGCTGCAACACTATATACCCTAGAGACATGGTTTGTTTCCGTTATATAATTGTAAATACCCTGCATAAAGGTGGTGGCGATGATGATGATGGTGGTGGTGATATAACAGCAGCAGCAGCAAAAACAACAACAGTACTGTGTGCAGTGTTCGTAAAATGAATAAAATAGTGCACAATGTGTAAAATTATATATATTTTTGTCTGTGACAGATCATTGTTTATACCCGTTATTTATAAGCTGTCATTGGCAACTGCATGTCATTATTCTTAAAAACATCTCCTGCAAACATAACATTTTTTAACAAATGATTTATTGTTTGTAATTTTTTAAAATGAATATCTCAATGTGTGCAACATTTATGTTTCAGTAATATATTAATGTTTGACGTGTTGATAATTAAAAAAAAGTGTCATATATTTGGCACCCACTTGTGACTGTTAATGGAGAAAAAGCCAATAGAAACAGTTTTTTTGGTTATTTTAAAATATTTATCTCTGTGGTGGACATGATGAGTTGGGCCCATGAGCAATGTCACAAACACATTTCATTAATATTTATTTCTAAAACATGCCATACACACCAATGTGGTCCCCATTAACCCCTTTCTGGTCAAAATCAACCATGGATAATGAGCACCACTGTACTTAGTTATCTAATTGGCATCAACTTTTTGTCCATTATTTATTAGCAATAAGTTTGTCTTATGGAGGTCAGAAGGGCTTCATTATGAGACTAGTTTGTTCACTGCTTCTGAGATTGTTACATGTTTAGGTATGATGGTTGTATGCTGTTCAGCACTGCTTTCAGAACTGTTAGATAGGGACTGGAGAAAACAATGTGATTCAATCAAAACTAAAAACAAAACTCTTCTTGTTGCTTAAACTTCTGAGTTTATATTGTGGTAAGCACAGTATTGGCAAACAGTAATTCTTTTGATGCTAGAATTTAATCCTGGTGTCAAAGGATTAAAATTTAAAATATAAATCACAAGATTTAATTTTCTGGACAGGCCCATAATTCCCACACTTGATGGTGTCAGGAAAAATTTCCAACAGGGCTGCACAAGATTGGCCATAATTGGCTGATCCCTTGGAATGTACCATGTGCATTGTTTTGCACAGAAGTTTTAAAAAATCTTCTGGCATATGACACAGTCTTGGTTGGTAATTTGTTATGCGTGATATGGAGGAGCTTGCTGCCTCCATCTTCAGGGTAGTCCAAGAAAAGTATGTAGAGTAATCTCTCCATGTGTGTGATTTGAGTTTTTAGTCTGTTGTGAAACAATGCTGTGGAAACCCCAAATCACAGTGTTACAAAAATGTTTTATGGCATATTTCTTCAGTATGGTTTGTGTTACAGGCAGGAATTAATTGACACTTACAATGCAGATGAGTCAATTTTTACATTCCTCTTATCAACTCGAGCTGGTGGACTGGGCATCAACCTTACAGCAGCCGATACAGTAATTATACATGATGTAGACTTCAATCCATATAATGACAAACAGGCTGAGGATCGTTGCCATCGGGTTGGACAGACAAGGTCAGTTATTGGCCACACATTTACTTTTGATGTGTTCTGTTAGCACATGATGTTGTTAGTCATGTCTTAATTACTGCATATAGCCCTGTTAATAATTGCTTAATAGTATGGTGTATGTCAGACTTGGCATATTTCCAGCTTAACTTACTGTCAGGTGACAGACATCTCTTGTTAACTGCATCTTTAATCTAGTTATATATTAATTGCAAGTATTTGCACATTATGTCTTGTTTTATTATGTTTGAAGTATTACTGAATAACAGCAGAGACAAACTAGTTGTGTTGGTGTTGGTGGTGGCTGTGGCTGTGGCTGTTGTGGTTGTGGTTGTTGTGGCTGTGGTGGTGATTGTCATCATAATCATCATCATCATCATAATCATCATCATCGTTGCCATCATCATGGTGGTTTTGGTGGTAATAGTAGTAGTATTTAGTAATATTCTAATGTGGTGTAGTGGTGAACACAGTGGTTGGTTAATAATTGATTAAATTTGTTTCTCTTAAATCATGTTAATTGGCTGTTCTTGAAAAGAGCTGAATTATCTGGTTATGAAATTTTTTTTGATTTTACAAAACCCAAAGGTTTGTCACTTTGTCATCTGAAGTCCACTTTTGGTTCCTGTCCCGAGCCAGATGAATGTAGTTTAATGGTTACATCTGCTTCTCCAAGTTCCATTTTTGTATTAACATCACATATTTGGTCCTCTTCCCTGATGTTTTCCATCCAAAGTTTATGTATGCATTTTCATTTCCCCATACTTTCTATGTGTCTTAACCATCTAATTGTCTTCAGTCTGTTCACTGACAGTATTCATCATCTCTGCATTCAGATATTCTCTTTGTGTTCTCTTAAAGTTAGAAACTGCATTTCACACGTGCATAAAATAAAGAGGCAAGATTATATATCAATCTGTAAATCTTTACTTAAGACAGATAAATAAACAGAATACTGAACCGAGTAGTAATAAAGATTTCCTAAATGTGGTTCTACTTTTACCATGATTTGAGTTTGATCTGTTACTGGTGTTCAGAGCTACTGGAGTTTTGTCACTTTGTGATCTTTACAACAGGAATGTCTCAGTAATGCGGTTACTAAGTGAAGGCACTATTGAAGAGGGAATCCACCAAGTAGCACAAGAAAAGCTTAATTTGGAGCGTGAAATTAGCAATCCAGAAGGTACGTAAGTAGATTTTAATATTTCAAACTAGTGCCAGTGTTCTCTTTTACACTTACCACCATAGGCTAACTCCCTTAGTCAGTTTCACCTGGCTCATAGAAGACTGAAACACTTTCATTTAGTCCACAGTTACACATCCTATTTCATGAAGATTCATTTTAGTATTATTATTCCATCCATATTGAAGATGTTTCATGTGATCTCTTTCCTTGAACTTTTCTGACCAAAATGTTGTATATATTTCTTATTCCTCCTCCTATATGTCTCATGTTCCTGTCATGTCGTTCTCCTTGTAATTCTAATTAATGAATTGTAGAGTACAAATTATGAAACACTAAGCCTTTTGCTTTTCTGGGATGTGAATGCAGTGTAACATCTCAGAAGAGCAAAGGCCATTACATCACCTGAAATCTGGCATGTGAAATACTGTTTAAAATTCTTACACTAACCTTCACAGTTTAACTCACTGCTGGGGCCATTTTCTGCATGTGAATTTCAATGCAGATGGTCCCATAATAAGTTGTTGTTAATACAGTTGTTAGGTTAATGTTCAAATAAGAAGCAGATTGTTAAGAATGGATCCATTTACCTGTGTACAAAGTTCTGAATGAACCTCCTTGTTCATATGCACCTTTGTTCATGATTCTTTGTTTTCATTTGTTTATTTTTGTTTATATAGTGCATTTATTGAATGTAATCCTTAAAGAAGTGGATTTCTACATTTTAGTGACAACAAAAATAAACCTCACAAGAAAGACAAAAATTGCAGCTGAGTGTGGAAAGTGAGTTTTGTATTTGACATGGTGGTAGTGAATGCGCTAAATATTACGGCTCAGCCTAACATGTTTCAGCTGATGAAATTATTTGTATCTCGAAACGGTATGTACAAAATGTAATAAGAATCTGTGAGCTTTGTGATTCTGTGGAATATATATACAGTAAGGTTTTGTATGCAAACACAGGACTACTCATGCATCTGTTACAGTACTTACCTTAAGAACTGAAAATGTGGGACAGAAAATTTTTTCCTCATCTTCAATGGTATTTGATGATTTACATACCAGGACAACACATTGCTGTACTAGTGTCAGACAAAACTGGGAAGTCCTGTCTAAGAATTTAAGAAAGACACCCCAATTGAAGTGGACATGGAAATGGATGAAGAAGCTGTGTTTCTAATCCTGGACCTTTCTCATCAAAACAATTGTATCACACATTCTGTGATTCATGATTTACATATCAACATTTCAGACTTGGGCAAGATTTGAGATTTTCACAGTGCTGATGTTAACGATTCAGGTCATATGGGTAGCAGAGTTATTGAACTGTTTTAGTTATGGACCTAATATAAGTGAGGGAGGGATGCTTTGACCTCAAACAACCCCACAGCAAAAGACAAATCCTCTATATGCCATCTTACCAGACTAGATGAATGGCGATAAACACTAGCTGTTAGATAGAAAAAGAGTTTTGTGTAATGTGTTAGTGAAAAATGAAATGGCGATAGAACTTAATGGTGTCTACAGTGCAGTGTGGAGTTGTGTGTTGTTCCTAGCTTCAAGCTTTACTGCACCAAACTGCATTTCTGGAGACTGTCTTGACACTATATTGGAAAAATGAGTTACACAAACATATATAGTAATACCCCTGTCATAATGGACCAGTATGTTTAATGGCAATATCAGGGTGAAAAGGTGAGGTGAGGTGGTGTGGATTTATGAAAGGGTTGATGAGTTAAGCAGAGATAATTTTGAAGTGTATTTAGATTTTTCTGGAACCAGGATAGTGTAGTGGATACAGCAGCTAGGTGAGGGTCTACACAGCTGAGGAATAATGCCTTGTCTCCTGACAGTGATATAAAATTTGTCTGTTTTCAAGTGTCCATCCAGCCTCCTTTTCAGTTGGTACTGGAGGTTCATTAGGTAGGATAAAGCAGCTAGGGCCTGAAGCTGCCCACTTAGTTTCATGTAACGTCAAGTTCAACAATGAGTGGAGTTATTCCTTCACTCCCCTGAATGCTTGTATGGTGTGTACAGCAATAATATAAATATTATAATTTGTAAATCGCCATGAGAATGTTAATAAGTAAAATTGCCCATAGAAATGAACATTTCCATTATAATTAAATCTTAAATAATGTTGAGCATTCAAAATCTTTAGCAGGATTCTCATTGCTTTTGAACTTTTGAAACCACACCAAAACGTGTGTTCTTCTCATATTGTAATCTACAGAAGTTACTGTAACATTTCGAGAGTGTAGCATTTTTCTCCCAGTTTGAAGCAAAATTTGATGCAGATACACTGTTCTGTCAAATTAGTCCTTTGCTAATCACAAATGGAACAATACTTGATTGTATTTAAACAGGACTTTGCTCAACAGCCACGTGTGCTACAGCCTTCTTCCAAGCAAGATATGACTCAGTACACGTAGACTATTCTGTCCACACAAAGTGGCAGAAGGTTTTACTGTCAGCAGTAGTGTCATCATGTGGACAGTCTGCCATACATGTGATACACCATGTATGAAGACATTTTCTTGTGCTCGCAATTGCAAAGTCCAACACCACTGTCATAGTTTCTTACAAATTTTATTAACTTACTTTTATTGTTGTATGTCATGTATGGTTTGTGTCTCTGTCTCTTAGTCTTTGGCTGATTTGGTCACTGATTTTACTTCAACTATTTCACTTATCTCAAGTGTTTACGTTATTGTCAGTATAATTTTCTTACATTCTTCAGACATTTTACTTCAGATCCACGCGTAGGAACTGTCACTTTTATTTAACTGATGCAAGACTAGTTTATGTATGGCAGCATGTATCAGTTGAGATTCTGCTGTTCTGTGTGTATTTTGGAATGTGCCATGGCAGTGCTTCATACATAGCATGCATGAAACAACAAACATTGCTGAAGGGCCTTATTTCTAGAATTCGATTACTGATTGAGATACATTCTTTTTTCATTCCTCCCCATTCTTCCCTCCTCCTGAAGAAATATCTATACTGACACCCACTTTCTTTGTACTTAGTATTTCTGTAGCAGTGCATGACAATGTAATAAGTACATTTTGTTTCAGAAAATGAACATGCAGAAACGAGGAATGTTGTTCGTCTGTTGAAGCAGGCTCTCGGTTTGGACAGGACTGTATCCTCTCCACAGAAAACGTCATGAAACTTGCTGCATCTGTTTCATACTACAGCCTAGTTGCTGAAAACAAGTTCCATAGGTGCAGCCACCAGTTGTGGTGCATCATAAATTTATACTTAGCCTTACTATATAAAGTACTGTGAAAGATTTTCAAGCATGGTGCTCCTGTACATGTGGTATACAGTGCATCATGAAGATTCCTATGAAATGGACTGCCGTGTATTACTATTACTGGATCTTCATCACATAATATGTGATCGAGGAGCTGTGAGACTGCCAGTGTGATGGCCTCTTATGACTTACTTAATGCCTTATAATTCAGATATTTGAGCCTGCTGCATCCATATGAGCTGCTGACCTTCAGCAGAGAACTTGGGGTGTTTGTGATCAGCATTTTTTTTTATGGAAGACACTTTAAACCCGCAGTAGACAAGAACAGTTTTTGGGCAAGATATTCTGAAGAGTTTTTATTTAATTATAAACCTTAGTAATACTCATAACAATAAATGGTTAAGAAGGGATTTGTTATTCACTATTATGTTGAACACTAATTATAATGATTCTTGCAATTTAGTGATGATGTTGGAAGAAAGATACTTTAGTGTGCCATTCAGTTTCTGAAGGCAGTGACTATGAATATTACAGGTTGTGACATCATGTATGAAGTGTGATCAGAAATTTCTGGACTGCCCAATAGAGTACACACTACTCCAGTACTGCACTTGGTACACAACTCATCTGCTATGTGGTGTTAGAGTGGTTGTGTCATTTTCTGTTGATTTTCAAGTTCTAGCGTGAGTCACTGTGCATTGTGACTTTGTGTTGTGCCCTCTGCAATTTCTGCTCCTTTGGGGATTTACAGACATCCAAGGACCATATGTGTACATCATTTTCTGCTTCAGGTTAGGCAAAACTGCTGTGGAAACCTCTCAGACATTAAAACTGCATTTTGTGGGGAAACAGTGAGCAGAGTGATTGGTTGTCAATGTTCAGAAGTGGAGTAACCTGCATAGTGGATGACTGTATTTGTGTACTGTTTTGCTGTCAATAACGATAAAGAGTACTACACACAGTGTGTAACGTGTCAAGAATTTTGAACATTTAGGATGTCCTTCTACTACTGAAACACACAGAGGAGAAACAGGGACATTCTGTGAAACAACATTTGTACAGAGTCATCCTGTGACATCTATGGGAAGATGTGAAGTGAAAATGACCTGGAAATTGACACACTGGATATTGATTTCTGCACCATAACACTGCACCCTCCAATTGCCATACCTGGCATCATGTGACTTTTTTTTTTTTCTTTTTCTGAAATTCAAGTTTGCGCTGAAGGGAAGGAGATTTCATGATGTCAGCATGATGTAAGAACAGCTGCAATCTACAATTTTAGAGTTACAAACAAAGGACATGAGCATGTCTTCCAACATTGGTGCAGTTGCTGGAATCGCTGTATGAAGTTCGAAGGGGGCAACATGTAATAGCCAGTAAATGCTGTTATCATTCAAAAAAAATATTATCCAGAAACTTCTGATTGCATCTTTTATTTTATAAATTTACTGAATTTTCAGGGGAGCATGCCGCTTCCATTTACCCAGAAGATGGAAGCATTTTATTCATCCAGAATGTTTAAATATCTGCAAGACTACACCATGTCACATCACATCCAGTGTATGCATAAGTATAGGGTTAGAAAGAGGAAAGATTTTTGGAAATATCTTTGTTATTGAACATTTGGAGATGATTTTTTTCATAACTCTTTTCAGAAAGTGAGCCAAATTTTTATTGCTGTACAGTACAGTTTTCTTGTATGCGTTTTTATATAATCTACATAGACAACCTAATTGGCATATTGAGACAGCATCAGTTCAATTTATGATGGAAAAGGCAAGAACTGGTTCAGGCTTTGCTTATTGTGTATTTTGTTTGATATTGCTTCATTCAAGAAAAGTCACAAGAAATTACATACTGTTATTCCAGGTAGTTAAAACAAATTAAGAAACATTGGTTTAATATAGAGCATAATCCAGTGTATTCTGTGTTCTTTTATCTGCTCCAGGGAGTTGGATTTATCATCTCCTTGAGTACTGGAAAATGCAGTCTGTCAGCTCTTGTAGGCATGATAACTGGAACATTCTCCATGTTATTGTGCTGAAATGTGAGACAGACAATCATGTCTTGTGAATTTCTGAAAGCAGGTTGTTGTAGTGTGCATTAGCAATGTTTTCAGTTGAACAGTGTTCATTTGGAATACTTGTGCGATGTATGCATTATATAAAGAATATCACCAAAAGTTTCATGAAGTCCCTGCGTTAACAGTGCTGTGTAAAGAAACGCCATACATAATGGTGAAAAAATTTCAAATGACAAAGTGGATGAAAATTAAACATGAAAACTTGTGTCATTTCAGATGAGGCATGGTTTATACATTCAGTAGGAATATAACAGCCAGAATAACAGGTGCTGGTGTTTGTAGAATTCTCACACAGCTCATGAATTTCCTTTGCATGACCTTGAATATGGAGTCTCAGGTGTGCAGCAAGTGTGTGGGCAATCAGGGGGCTTCCGATGCAAGGTAGATGAGAAATGTGCTCTTGTGGGTTATTACGCAGCAAGTAGCTGTAATTTCTTACTGACATTTTGGGACAACCTTTCGGTCCCATCGTCAGTGTTCAAGAACCCAAAAGAAAGCCTGTTGCTGTAATACATAGTTTATACAGGGAAAAGTGTGGGCAGTGAAAAGTCTCAGTAGCATGGTGTCAGCCAACAGGGTTGTTGCAGGTGGTTGAATGGACGGGAGTGTAGTGGTCAGTGCAGCTAGAGGGAGATGCTCCGTTATAGAAAAAATTCCAACCAGTGTGATACCAAGACACAGGAGAGCACTTACATGACCAAAGTGGGAGGAAGGAAAGAAAGAAAAGTGAAATATTTGATTAATAAATGGATAATCCAAAAAAAAATAGGAGGAAATTCGTGGCCCACCTCTATTGCATGATAAAAATACCACGTGCAGAGCTGGGATACACCAGGACCCATTAGTGGAGTACAAGGCAGGGACAGAGTTAAAGAGGAAGGAGATTAGAAGACTAGAACAAATAACAATTAAGTAAAAATCAGTACAGCAAATGGTAATAAATAGCAACATAAAACAAAAAAAGAGGAGGGGGTAAATGTCATAGTCCAGCGCTACTCTGTGGTAAAATAACCACATACAGGGCCAAGAGACCAAGGAATTGAATGATGAGAAAAACTAAAGGAGGACAATAAACAGTTTAGTTACACTGAGATTCAGAGGGGGGGGG
>Ga0268261_10001972_pt1 | contig 14554 bp, 11 predicted proteins | sample TergutNc150P1_FD_190353 | JGI IMG/M metagenome (GOLD analysis project Ga0268261, IMG submission 190353) | Nasutitermes corniger P1 segment gut microbial community from laboratory colony in Florida, USA - Nc150 P1 (SPAdes) (version 2) | ecosystem: Host-associated > Arthropoda: Insects >... | reverse complement strand
TAGTCAAGTCTGAGTGGGAACTCAGTTCCCACTCAGACTTGACTACGGGCGGTCACCGCATGCGTATGTAAACCAGAGGCTGAAAATACAGTTGGGGCTCCTGATGATGAGCGACATATCGCTCGAAACATGTTGAGCTTTTGGTGAACTGAGGAATAATAAATTCCGTTACCAAGTTGCATCTTGTTGGTTATTACTACTAAAAAAATGGGGTTGTATGTTCATGCGATTTAAAATTTGTTCGCCCTTTACTGCCACTTAGTGTGCGTCTTAGTAACTACACGAATTACCGGCTGCATGACAAAATAATGGCGTAACTTCAGGGTTCTTTACACAAACTGCTAATATACAGAGACATCGTCTTACCTGAGAGCTCACATGTATTTTGTTCAAAAGGTTTCGCGTGACGACAAGCAGTCCAGCGTTCACTTCTATACCTGTTTGCCGCGGGGCAGTGCCCACACGTTCAATGTTGTGCAGTTAGTCTAACATTCAGATTTATAGTCGCCGCGTTCGAAGACGGCGTTCGAATTTTTTCCCTCCCGCTCGCAGAAAAGTGTCACGTCATAGAAACACGTTCATTGCACGGCGAAATGACTAGTGAGTGCTGTCAAATAAAATAATGTCCCTGTATGTACTTTCATGCCGCATTTATTTGTTATATTTTACAAACAATCCCGTTACGCTACAACCAATCCTGTTATACATAGAAGACGAAGGTACGACCACGTGACTTGCAGGTTCTTACGTAGTGGGCTACACGTGTCTCGGATAACAAGGGCTTGTGTCATCAGTGACACTGCAATTTACAGGTGGGCAGTGACGCCAATTTGGGGATGAAGTCACTAAATGCACAGCTATGTCACAATGGCTGAGTGACAGAGAGAAACGTTTAGATTTGCAGCTTTCTGGGTCTATAGAAATAAACTAGGGACAAACTTAGACGGACGTGTAAATGCTAAAGCACACTATGGAACAGTGTTAATTTTCAGAACGCATCTTTGGTATGACTTGCCTAACAGGTCATATGCGGATTGCTGGCTGTTACGGAATTTTTAAAAGAATTTTATAATTGTTTTCCACAGGTGTTAGCGGTTTCTAAGTGCCAAATGGCGCCGAATACAAAAATGACTAGCCGGCAAAATAATTTTAAGACGAGGGACTGTCGTATTAAAAAAAATTGTTGCTCTGTTAGCGACTTTTCAATTGACGCGTTGGCAACATTGTCGCTGGCGAAAGAAGTAGACGACGACGACAGGCGATGGAGAAGCTAAAGTCAAAGCAGGTAGTGGCAAACCTAAATCCACTTACATTCTTTAACTGGGCTGTTGTAAATAACAATTCAGCTTTTATATTATATAATAACTATAACCGTAGATTCTTGCAACGATTGTAAATGTCATTTTAGAGCATTAACTTGTTCTGTTGTCAAGTGCATTGGGTGCCATTTGAAAGAGTGAATTTTTTTCATTGTGTAGGTGTCAAGTGCATTTGAAAGGGAACCATATGCCAGTTTCCCGGACATATGCCATTGGTGTCTGTCTACTTTAAACCTTGACTTGCCAAAAATTTTAGCGTTTAACCTACATAGAATAGAGGTACCAGTTTATGCAATCCACCACTGAATCAGTGTACCCTATTTAACTACATTCTTCTGGATCGTTAAGTAAGATAGGATACAATTTCGTAATGAGAACACCACATACAATATCTTTCTGGCAGATAATAATCCATTTCTGATTTCTAGAGGAAGAAGAAAGACCAACACCAAAGAGAAGAAGAGAGAATTGCCGGTTCAGTTCCAGATGCCCCAGTGTTAGAAGATTTCCTTTGTGATGATTCCAACGTGGTTTCCAGTTACTTTTGTTCAGAGAGTTCTAGAAATATTGAAAGTGAAATACTTGATGCAGTTAGGGATGAAGGGGAATGCCTGCAAAAGGAAGAAGAAAGTCAGCAGTCAAATACACATGAGATTTATGATACTGACTCAGATGCTATTGAGAAGAAACTGGAGAATTTGTCTGTAACAGATAATAAGGTTGATTTGCCTATGGTTGTTGGTGTGAGCCTGAAAGACTTACAAGAACTGGAGAACTGCAGGGAATCAAACGTAGTTGGAACCGAGTTGCAGGAAATTCAATCATGCATTGTAGCCATGACAGAACCAAGCAGTGGAGAAGCTGATACCAGATTAGAATCTCCAAGACGCTGTGTAGTTGAGTCAGATGGTTCTCCTGCGCCTGTAGAAACACCCATAACAGAAGTGAATGAGACTAATACTGTGAAAATTGCAGCACCAGTGGTTGAAAGAAGCAAAATCACATTTCGAAAAGAAGAGCCAAAAATTGTTGAATGGGCTTCATCTGAGCCTGTAAATGATCTGAGCTGTTCGGAAGCTGTAGTAGATGAAATAAGGCCCTTTACTGAATCCCAGTTATCATACCTGTATAGCAATCAAGAACTGGAAGTGAATGCTGAATTTGTGTCAGAGTTTGTGGAGAATCACTTACATGATGGTAGACAACAGCATCATCTTTATGAACTTTTGGTGAGCTACTTTCGTGCCAGGAATAGACTCATAGTTAATGCACTGGACCTTGAAGCGCTGAAGAAAGAATGTGAAGAACATCAAAATAATCTGTGGATGGTTGAGACAAGTGTGGTTTCTGAAAGTGGAGAATGCCAAGACGGTAACCCAGTTTCAGCATCACATGAGTACAAGGTGTCCCAGTTCAGCAAGATGGCTTTGTCATCTTTGACTCGATCATTGGCGTCCATCAAGGAACTAGTTAATGAGGTGCACTCACTAAACTCTTATTCAGCTGAGGTTCTCAGGCGCCAGATAGAACATTATGTACAGAGTGTGGCACACTCATGTCCTGAATTAGAGCGACTTCCTCATAATGCACCGGTGAATCTGCGTCTTGGTGAACCACCGCCTCATATTGCAGCTTGCATCTCGGAGCTACGGATGTGCATAGCGATCCTGTTCACATTTCAGAGACGCTTGATAAAGGATGCCCAGTTTGTGTCAGACACAAGGGATTGGTTGTCCCATTTGGTGGCTGTCTTGCTTCGTGTAGCATCATGGAGGGATCATTTATTCATACTGAATCATGTTCTGCGATGCCCTGCTGATGTAGGGTCATGGGCTGCAGGCTATATTCAGGCTGTCCCACCCCCACCTCTTTCATTTGTTGATAGTTCGTATAGTTCATATCCTTCTCCGTTTTCAAGTTCTGAACTTGACCATATGGTGGCAGTGTTGGCAACAATCCTTCTGCCTGTCCGAGAGAGGGAACATTTTATAGAACAGGTAATCACAGATTTTTATATTCTGGATGTTAAATGATTTGTAAGTTCTGGTCCAGAATGTTGTGTTTACTCATTTGCTGTGTAACTGTATAAAGACTGAAATGTGCAGAATGTGATTTTGCCTCTTGTGTCGTATGGATGTTGAACTTGGTCTCTCACATTAAGTGAAGAACATTGGCTGAGGGTGCTGAGGAAGACCTTTGGATCTAACAGGGAAGAAGTGACAGGAGGCTGGAGAAAATCAGGAACTTTGTGATTTGTACTGATCACTGAATGTTTCTGGGGTGACCAAATCAAGTAGGATGAGATGGATGGGACACATGGCACATATGGGAGAGAAGAGAAATTCATACAGGGATTTGATGGCGAAATCTGAAGGAAAGAGGCCACTCGGAAGACGTAGGTGTAGATGAGCAGAGACCATGTGGAAGACCTAGACATAGGTGGGAAAATAATGTTGAAATTGGTCTTAAAGAAATTGGATGGGAGGGCGAGCATGGGCTGGATTAAACTGGTCCTGGATAGGGGGAAGTGTAAGGCTTTTGTGAACAGATAATGAACTTTTTGATTCTGTAAAATGTGCAGAGTTCTTTGTTTAGCTGAGGAAGTAATTAAGGTTCTGAAAAAGGAGTACATATCTTGTAGTTAGTTAGTTGGTAGCTGTAAGTTAATTACATTAAAGCATTAGTAAGCTGTAGAAGGTCTGGACCATTCACAAAGTGGTAATTCTTCCAAATGGGCACAACAGAGTGGGTGCCTCCATCTGAGGATGGCAATACAGCCAGTTGTTCATATAAATTTTGCCTTGTTCAGAACGTCATATGATGGACCAAATGCAGAAATCCAATTAGCCACAGTGCAGTGTACCATCATCAGAACTGATACAGATTGTGTGTATGTTCACTAATGAAAATCTTTATTCTTCAGGTCAGGAGTTCTTAACTGTTTTTAAGTTGGAACTCAGATCAGCTCTGGTAGTCAGCTTTGCTACCCACACTTCAGTTTTAAATTAGAAATGTATTTCCTCCTAGTTATATTACATTATTGTTATTAAAATGTAACTAGACTGAAATGCAGGGACAAAGGCAGGTGGTTGCAGAAGTGCTGCAGCAAATTAGACGGTCATGCTAGCATTAATTGTCTGAAGTGCTTGTTTGCAGTGTGGAAACTCTTCACAGTTGAAAGTATTGCCAAGTGATAGTAGCATAATATCCTAGTTACTGGTTGTACCACTCTAAGAGTGTAAGTCTTACAACACTGAAAAAGTATATTTTTTCTCCTTGTACATGAATTGTGATACCCACCTGCATTTTTTCCTGCTGTGTCATAATATCAGGTACTTTGCAAAAATAACATTATTAAAATATGACTGAACATTCTTTATTCATTTGTAGAACACAACAGTTACACAAAATGAAGGATATGAAAATAACGGCACAAAATTAAAACAGCTGTCAGTATATTAGTGTGACTCTTGACTTTGCATAAGCACCTTGATGATAAAATACACCGGTGTGGGAGGACATTGTATCCAGGGAAGAGAATCATGATGACCTGCCTTAAATGGCTAGGTTATCTATTTTTGCATCATCAGCCATATGTTAATACATTAGTGCACAAATCCCAGTAACCAGTTCAGCCACATGACTTAAGTTTTGTATGCAAAGGTGCCAAATATTTGTGGGTCCACAGTGTGGAACTCACTTTGTATCACCTTTTGGCACCTATAATTTGGAAGTAGAGCCTAGATTTTTGTAAGTTTGTATACCCCTGGGTTAAGAACCCCTGCTGTATGTGGCTTGTTGACACTTGTGTAATCATAAGTAGTATGTTCATTAATTCTTTATCAATGGTTTATTTTTCTGTAACTTCACAACTCAAGAGTCTGTAATCATAGAAAAAGTATGCTAAGACATTTGAAGCTATAGTAGGATTGCGTCCATGAAGTCTCTGGCATTTGTGATCATAATGTTTAACATGAGTCCCTTGAACTGCCCGGACAAGTACAGGTTACCGGTGACAAAATGAGCAGCAACAGTGCTCACTGCAGTAGCAGTGCAAACTACAGCAGCTGTTCCCTCCCATTTATAGTGGTGTAACCTGACCTGACATTCCTACATCAGTCACATGATTATAGCTGCTACATTAGCTGAAGCAGAAGCACATCACTATGCACTTTTGGCCCTCATGATGGCAGCACAGGCTCACTGATCAAGGTCAGGGACCATGTGGAAATAGTTCTGCTGTAGGTTTTCTGTCTTGAAAGTTGTCTGTTGTCACACAGGGTGTTTGGTTCTGTTTAGATTCAGACATCATTGAGGGAATCCTCGTCCCATGATTCAGAAAGTGGACTGTGGGTATTGGTTGATTCTGATGGAGAGGAAGATGATCTTACAGGATGTCAGTACGCAAATTGGGCAACTCATTTGCGTGAAAATGACCTTGTGTCACTTCTAAACCAGATCCCAATGGATTGCCTGTACCGCCATATTCTACTGGTTGAGAGGCGTGATGATAGGTAAATGACTAATGTAATACGCTGGTATGTGTGATGATGGGTTAATAACTGATATGTTTGTAATCTGTTGACAGAGGTGCTTGATACAAGAGTTGAGGCATGCAGCTGGCCAGTCACTTCCTTCTAGTGCTGAGGTTAAGATTGCATGGAGGTAGATTTCCACTCTGCTTCCTAGTGTTCATTCTTGACATTGTGGTTAATGAAGCACATTTCAAGTATACCTCTGCTTCAATAAAAATGTGGTGTTTGAAGTGGGCTTTATTAGTTGTGTTTGGGAAAGTCTAAATGAACTCCTTTTGCTTTGTTACTGGGAGAACCAAAAGAGGTATTTATTATTCGATGAAGAGAGATCCTTACGTGCAAGTGTAATGCTTTTTATGATGGGTGTTTACTGTGTGTGCTATTAGTATGATTATCTGCTCTTCATTATGAGTGAGTGAGTGAGTGAATATGGAGCATTGGTGGAATGATACTGACAGCAGAAAACTGAAGTACTCTAAGGAAAACTTCTCCCAGCACCACTTTGTCCACCATAAATCGTACATGAAGTGGCTTGGGATTGAACCAGGTCCTCTGTGGTGACAGGCCAGCAACTAACTGCCGGAGCCATGGCACAGCTCAAGTGTAATGCTGTTGTGGCAGTTCAAGGGAAAAGCAAACCAATGGCTGCAGGTTTATGTATGTGGGTACAGTATGAGTAAATGAAATTGTATTTACTTTGCCATTTTGAGTGTAACTTTCAGGCATACATTTCTTTCAGTATGAAAGAAAGTCAGGTTTATGGGTTTAGGTCTTCTGGGCTGTGCTGTTTTGTCACTGGGTGAGTGGTTTCCTGCGTTTTGAAGGTGCCTTTGTCGTCCAGGCACAAGCAGTCCAAGAAGAAGATGCCATCACTACAGTCCTTCAGAATTGTGGGAACCATATGCCCAATAATATAAAGTTATACCTCAGAAGACTTGTGTCATCAGCAACACTGCTTTGCGAATCTCAAATATTTGTTATTCAGGTTGTGTTGCCATTAGTTTTGACCACCATTTAAATCTAGCCTGCTATTTTTTGTCAAATGATTGTGACTGTTCTTCATCAGACCAAGCTGTATGCCAGTTTGATAACTACAACAACTACATGGCCTGTCACTGGTGGAAATATTGCGCTGAACTCTTTGTCACTGTACTGGTCATTTACAGCAACCATACAGTTCTGTCAAACAGTGTCTGTCGCTTTATTTGTCAGTATCTGCTGCTTGACATTGGTGGGTTGTTCACATTTTAACAAGCCTGAAAGTTAAATTTGTGTACCTAACCAGATGTACCACAACAGACAAAAACAGTAGCGACTTGTATGAACAACACAAACACGCACTGCAGCATGATGTACTGTAACTGGAATGTATTGATTAGCAGCCGTAAAAAACCTAACAATTTATGTTTGTAACAGGGATTTGTATGATGTCAGAAGAGTGACTGAGCACCACATTCTGCGTCTCTTTGCTTTTGCAACGCTGTTTGTTCGTCTGCTGAGACAAGGTCTGCGCACGTATGATTCTCCACGATACAGACAGTTTGCCAAGCGACTGGGTCGACTTATAAGGCACACTGTGCAGTATGCTTCTGATGTGTGGGAAGGCTTCAGGTTTGTTGCTATCTGCAGTTTGTGTTAACATATTGCCAAACTGTGAAGTACACAAAGCACCTGACTTAACAAGCTTAATTTGGGGTGACCACACCTCTCCTTTTTAATAAGACTGTCCCATTTTTTACTGTTACTTTCCATTGTCCCAGCTGATGTGAAACAGGATGTGTAGCATTCTGTTGTCATCACTAATGCTGTACACACTTGTACTTGTATAATTTTAATTAGTAGTTTTGAAGTTTAGACTACACAGGCTGTCTCTCTCTCTCTCTCTCTCTCTCTCTCTCTCTCTCTCTCTCTCTCTCTCTCTTTCTCTCTCTATTTCATTGTTATGTTTTTGTCATTTTTAAATATATATATATATATATATATATTTTTTTTTTTTTTTTAAGTGGTGAACATTTGGAGCATTTTACCCTCTGAAAGTAAACTGTCCAATTTTTTTTTTTTTTTTAGTTCCAGTTTCTTTACCATAGGTTAATTTGTTAGGAAGGTTTTCGTATAAGTAGAAAGTTCGGCTTCGGTGGTCTAGAGGTAGCGTGCTGGCCTTTGGTACCCAAGTTCGCAGGTTCGCACCTGGCCGAAGCTGTCGGATTTTTATGACAAAAAAATCCTCAGCACGCCTTCCTTCGGAGGGGAAGTAAAGCTGTCGGTCCTATGCCGTAGCTTTACGGCATGTAAAAGATCCCTAAATGTAACATGGAGGTCGGCATTTAGGCAAAATTCCTGGATGTTTCTCGCCCACAGTTCCACCTTCCGCCGCTGGGTGCTCTTGTGTGGTGACACACGTGGAGGTGCCTGGTGGCGAAAGTTGGAATGTCTAACCCGGATCGCACAATAAGCCTTGAAGGCTGCAGTGCGTAAGTTGATGATAATAATAATAATAATAATAATAATATAAGTAGAAAACCACATAAGTCTGACATTGCAGTATTTTTAATGTATACATTCCAATGTAAACACACAATGCAACATAAAGTATGTACAATGTGCATCAAAAATGAATATGTGCCCTGTACATTAGAATGCTGGAAGTGATAAGTTATGGGAAATTAACATATTTCTGCTTTACTTGCACTTCTAGCCACAATGCTGCAGCACAAATAACCTTTGGAACACGTATATATGTAGTTGAGGGGACTTATTTGCATTTTTCAGTACAGTAAATTTATTCAATAACTGCAGTGAACTGTTCTTCTGTGATCGGCTGTATCGCTACACAGTCGGTGTCCACCATGTTACACATACAGTCTAGTTGTACCTCACACTGTGAAGGCCAGTCACAAGACAACTTGCGCACATTGAGCACGAAAATGTAAGTGCAGTGCAGGAACTTATTTTTCACACTTTTTGATTTGTCATTACTTTATTGCCAGGTTGTATGGTCAAGTAAGTGATCCAGCCATGCTGAAACGTCTGCAGACCGAGTATGATGCGTTCTTTGTCCGTGCTACACGTTGCATTTTCTCATCACAGCGTCTTGGAGCATGGCAGTTTCTGGCTGTCGTTCCCTACAACACAGTCTCCTTGTCAACACTGTGGAGGATATTCTACAGCCTTCATGAAGATTATCAAGAAGAGGACTCACTAGTAGCTGGGACCGACACCAAGACAGGTGCCCATATCTCTGGAATATTTGCATTTTTCAGGACAGTAAGCTCTCAGTTATCTGTGATGCTGCAAGACTTGAGGTTTCCACATGAGTGTCTGAAGACTGAGGTTTTGCGTGATGTGACACAGTGTTACTGGGTTAGTAGTTGTGGATGTTCCGAAGGTTCATAGTGTCTTCATCGTCAGGGTCCCAATAGTGCAAGAAGACTGCCTGAATATGAAGATCAACTATGATTCTTTGAAATGTCAGACAATGCACTCACATCTTTGCAGACTTGAATCTGCACTTATGACATGTTGGATGGATGCAGCTGTAGGCAAATCTTGTTTTTATTCACCTCCTGCACACTTTTTCCACATTTATATGGTGATCTGGGAATCACACCTCTTCATCCTCAGCTGCACTTCATGCCGTATTTACTAAGTTATAAGATGACTCAAATGTAAGCCAACTCTGAATTCACACACACACACACACACACACACACGCGCGTGCGTGCGCGCGTGTGCACGCGCACACCCACACGCATGCATGCGCACGCGAGGAGGAAACATTCAGACTGTGAACATATTAAAGGTGTAATAATTGATGCATATTTAATTACACAAAATAAAACTAGTACACTTTATTGTGTTATGCCTACAGTGCATCACTTGGTCCGGGCTGGCCAAGGTCATCATCTGTTGATGGTGATTTGGGTTTGCTTGAAAGTTCTCAGTGCCCTCCCACCCACTCCAATTATTATCGTTTGTGAATTTGGTTCAATCAAAATGGAGCATTTCTTAGAATCGTGAATAATTGTCACATGAGGTGCTGCGCCACGGTATCAATCAATGCTTGCACCTACAGTAGACTGCTTTGTGGCTGTAAAGTATGCCATAAATGCTGGGTCCGTAAGCAGTGGTACTTGCTACACTGACCCCTTGGGAATGATTCTGATTCTAAGCCAATGGGCATTTTCAGGCAATGTAAAATCAGAGAAGAAATGTTGGTTTACACTTGAGTCAATACAGTGGTTTCTCCTTTTCCAAAAAGGACCTTTTGGCTTGAATGTTGTAAGAGTGGAACATGTTATGTAACAACTGCATAATGTTGCCTAGACTGGGAGAGGAAACTGAGGGCCCCACAGTTGCGGCAGCAGTTTGAGGAGAAGTTGGTGTCCATGCCAGATGCAGAGTCCTTCTATCTGTTGACAACATTTGCTAATATGGCTATGGCGAGGTCACACCCTGCGGATGCAAGTTTTGTGCGTGCCGCTACTCTCGATCTCTTTGAAGTAAGTTAACACTTCCAGTTACATGTTTCATTTACCTTTTCTAGCTTTCTTTGTAAATTATTGCATCACTGTTACCTCAGTGCATATAGTGATCAGGCTGAACGATGCAGAGTTTGATTTATGGCGGGAACAACGGATTTTTTTCTTCTTTAAAATGTCCAGACTGTCACCGGATCCATCCAGTCTCTTGTCCAGTATGTAGTGGGATTTCTTTTTCCCAGGATAAAACAGTCAAGGTGTAAAACTGACCACTTCCATCTTGTGCCAAGGTTTAGAATTTGTGGAGCCGTAGAGCAGGGGTGCACAAATATTCCAGAAATCTAGGCTCCACCTCAAAAGTATTGGCCCGAAAGGTGAAATGAAGCAAGTTTGATACTGAGGAAAACACATAGTAGGTGCCACTGTACAAAATTTTGTTGCCAGCTGTACAACTGAGTGTGCTGTGGGTGGCGTACGCCACCCACAGCACACTCAAACCAGTTCCAACTCTTCCACGATAGCAGCAGACAGCAGTAATGGCGTGACAAATACCAGATGTAGATACAGTTGTTTGCGCCCCTGATGATGGGTGATGGTACCACCCGAAACATGTAGAGCAGTTTCCAGATAAAGTAAACTGAGTAACGTTGCATCTTGTTGGATATATATTAGAATATTCTTGTGATGCACAGACCCATGAACGTTAAATTAATATAAATTTATTGCATATATGAAATTGTTGTGAACTGTCTGTCTGTCTGTCTCATGGCTGCCACATGAACACAGTTGCATGTACAATGTTCTGAAGACCCTGTGGTGTTTCTTGTCTGACAGTTTACAGTTGTATGTCCAAGGAAATCATATTCCTCACACTGCATTTAATGTTTAGCATCAGGAATTGCTTCTCCTTCCATAATTTATGATCTTATATTTTTTTCGCTGATCTAATTTAGGTTGGTTTCCTGAGTGCTGCTACTCAGGATAGCTGTTCAAAAACAGCACGAGTTTTGCTATCCAACATCACTTCACGACATCCTGTTCTGTTATCTGATGTCCTCTGTAAGCTGCGAGACAATTTCACACAAGCTGGAAAGGTACGTTTACATTCTCAATGTTAATGATTAATTGGGATCAATAAAAGCACCATGAGCAGCAGAATCCATATTCAATGTAAAACACTTGTTTCTTTCCATACTCACAAACTATGAGTAATTGAAACATTAAAATCCCTCAGAAGCACAAAAAGCATAGATAACTCAATTCTTGCGTAAGTGTGTATACAGGAAACCTTCTTCAGACTTTTTTTTTTAATAATTTCACAGGGGTTTTTTTTTTTAAATAATACTATATTAGTAATCAGAAAACACTGTATAAAGTTCCCTATAAGCTAATGCGCTGTTGGTTGTGTCGTTGCTCCAGGTGTTAGTCCATTGACCACACCTCAGTTTATAGGTTAAGCTAGTTAAGTGGGTGAGTGTCTTAAACAGGTGAGTCTGAAAACATTATGTCATAATTCTGCATTGAAATTGACATTCCCTTGCTGTAATGTTGTTCCATATACAGTCTGTATTAAAGTGATTCATTTTCACTGTGAAACCACATTTTGTTTCTTATTTCTTTAGTGATTCTGACAGATTCTTCAACACGAGATGTTTGTACAAGCACGACTGGTAGATGAAGTTCCTTTTCTTTTGGGAACCACTACATAAAGACTGATTGTACGTTTCTGTATGTTGCTGTTTTCACCGTTGTTCAGGCTGAGCTGTTTACTGGGACTGTTTGAGTACTGTTTGGCATGTTTCAAGTTGACACAGACACAAAGTTCTTAACTGATTTTTTGTGAGGAATGTTCGAAGTAGCATTTGCTGTGTATATAATAGCCAGCTGTTCTTGAATTGAGAGCAGCTGGCATTTCATATTTTTCATGACCCTCATTATTTCCATAATAGTTTGTCATAGGAAAGGAAATTTAAGATTGAAAATGTTATTGATTGTAAGAAACTCTGAAATACACGTAACTTTACAATGTATTAGGAGGGTGGAGAGTGTTTTTTTTTTTTTTAGCTTCTTTTGAAGTACAAAGCAGTCCTTGCAAACTGTAACTTCTTGGACTACCTGTCTGTTCTCAGAATGTCGGCACATGTGCATGTGACGTGTCACATCCTGGAAGACTTGAATGTTCCTTCACTTGCTGCATGCTTTTAGAATGCACGTTGTATTTCTCAACAAATTTTGTGAAATTCGCATTAAGGTACTGCAAATTGTTTACAGCTGAGTCTGTACCTCTTCAAAGAGTTGCCTCTGCACCTATGGAAACCAAGTGAACAAGATCTGTCTGTCATTTCTAACTGGCTGCTTGACTGCCCACTGAACTCCACGGAAAACCAATTGGCTCGCCAAATTCTCAGCCAGCTGAACTGGGGGTGTGAGGGCCCAGGTCTTCATGAAGGTAACTTGTTTCTTCCATTGGAGCTACACCACCGTGTGGCTGTTCTGGTGGTGGAGGCAGCACTGCGTTTTACACCCGAGGTAGTTGGTACTCCTGGTGCAGGAACGATTACAGAGAGCATGAAACAGGTATGATCATAGGAGAATGTTACGTACAACTTTATTACTAAACATATAACGCATGGGGAACTGTTTAAGAGAAGGGCATTTTGTGTGGAGCACTTGCTGTGATGCTGGCACAGGCACTGTGCTTTGTTGAAACATGGCGAGCCAGTCACCCAGTGACACCGTGTCACATCCCAAAAGCCCTGAATGCTTAGTAACAGAGGCAGCTAATTGAGGGGTGCAGGGATTTGATGTATGGTGTGTGGAATGGTTTGTGCATTTGGCAGGTGGTTTGTGGAACGGTTTGTGAATTTGACATATGGTGTGGAACAGTTTGTGCATTTGACGTATGGTTTGTGGAACGGTTTGTGCATTTGACATACAATTTTGTGTATATGTGTGTGTGTGTGTGTGTGTGTGTATGGAATGGTTTGTGCATTTGACATATGATGTGTGGAACGGTTTGTGCATTTGACATAAGGTTTGTGCATTTGATGTATGGTGTGTGGAATGGTTTGTGCATTTGACATATGGTTTGTGGAACGGTTTGTGCATTTGGCATATGGTTTGTGTGTGTGGAACGGTTTGTGCATTTGTGTGTCTGCTTTCTGCAATAAGAGAGACAGTTCTGAACTAAAGTAGTGTTTTGAATGTTATTTTGTGAAACTGTTTGCAATAAGTCACAGACTTGCTGCACAAAAAATTTATAACAGTTGAAGTGTATGGTCACTGTGGTGCCCACCCTTCTGTATTCATTTATTTATTCATTCATGCACAGATTTAGCATTGTTTACAGAAGTATGCATTCTGCCAGGCAGTTGCATGCAAGCGAACAATATCACCACTTCATTTTAAAATTAATCTATTGTTGGATTTATATGTTGGTGCAATGTGCACATTTTGTGTGATTGTGAGTGCAGGATGTGAATTTACTTGCACATGGTTCATAAATCAGACAGTGAAGTGTGGAGATGTAATGAAACGATGTATGTAACATTTTGTAACATTTAAGAATTTAAGGTTTGTAAGTCTGTGCGTCATCACAGTACAATTCAAATAAATCACCAACCAGATGCAGCAATTTTTCGGTTTATTATCCTGATGTTCATTTACAGCTCAACATGTTTTGGGCGTTCTCCCTCCCATCATCAGGAGCTCAACGACTGCAGTAGCAGCCTCTGGTTTTACCTTCGTATCGTGGTGATAGCAGTGCTGTGTTTGTGGTCTGGCCAGCCCGACCACAAACACAGCGCTGCTCTCACCATGATACAAAGGTAAAACCAGAGGCTGCTACTGCAGTCGAGCTCCTGATGATGGGAGGGAGAACGCCCGAAACATGTTGAGCTGTAAATAAATGTCAGGATAATAAACTGAAAAATTGTTGCATCTGGTTGGTGATTTATTTGAATTTTATAACATGTTGCAATGTTACACATCTTGATTTTAAAGGACCAGGATGGGAGTGTGTGGATTTGATTAACACATTGAGGACGGGGTCATTTAAATTGTTTAAACGCCTGTTCCCGGGGTTTTTAACAATTTTAACCCTTTAAACGCTGAATTAAATCCCATCTGCTATTTGCTGGCATTATTAGCTCACAATTTTCTCCACGTTAGCAGGATAAGGGTTAAATCATTAACCCTTAGGCTTCTAATGTCATATATATAT
>Ga0268261_10001971_pt1 | contig 14556 bp, 5 predicted proteins | sample TergutNc150P1_FD_190353 | JGI IMG/M metagenome (GOLD analysis project Ga0268261, IMG submission 190353) | Nasutitermes corniger P1 segment gut microbial community from laboratory colony in Florida, USA - Nc150 P1 (SPAdes) (version 2) | ecosystem: Host-associated > Arthropoda: Insects > Digestive... | reverse complement strand
AACGCACAAAATTTGTACGGTAGAAATCACAACGCACACAATTTGTACGGTAGATGACGCAACGCACACAATTTGTACGGTAGATGACGCAACGCACACAATTTGTACGGTAGATAATGCAACGCACACCATTTGTACGATAGATGACGCAACGCACGCAATTTGTAAGGTAGATGGCGCAACGCACACTATTTGCACAGTATGTAACGCAACGCAACGTACACAATTTTTTCAGTAGTTGCCACAACGCACACAATTTGTACATGAGATGACGCAATGCACAAAATTTTTACTGTAGATTCGACAACGCACACTATTTGTACGTTAGATCCCATAACGCACTCAATTTGTATGGTACATGACGCTACGCACACAAATTGTACGGTAGATGACGGAACGCAAACCATTTGTACGGTAGATGCCACAACGTACGCAATTTTTACGGTAGATTACACAACGCACACAATTTGTACGGTAGATGAAACAACTCTCCCAATTTGTTCGTTAAATGTCGCAACGCACACAGTTTATACGGTAGATTTCGCAACGCACACAATCCGTACGGTAGATGCCACAACGCACAAATTTGTATTGTAGATAACGCAACGCACACAATTTGTACGGTAGATGCCACAACGCACACAATTTGTACGGTATGTGCCACAACGCACACAATTTGTGCGGTAGATGCCAAAACGAACACAATTTGTATGGTAGATGCCACATCGCACACAATCTTTACGTTAAATGACGCAACGCACACAGTTTCTACGGTAGATAAAGAATCGCACACAATTTGTAATGTAGATAACTCATCGCACAGAATTTTTGCGGTAGATGCCACAAAGCACACAATTTGTACGTTAAATACCTCAACAAACACAATTTGTACCTTAGATGCCACAACGAACACAATTTGTATGTTAGATTCCACAACGCACACAATTTATACGTTAGATTGCGCAACGCACACAATTTGTACAGTAGATCTACACCTCACACAATTTGTACGGTAAATGCCTCAACAAACACAATTTGTGCAGTATATGCCGCAACGAACACAATTTGTAATGTAGATCATCAATGCACACAAATTGTACGCTAGATGCCACAACGCACACAATTTGTACGGTAGATTACTCAACGCACACAATTTGTACGGTAGATGACGCAACGCACACAATTTCTACGCTACATTCCGCAACGCACACATTTTCTACGTTAGATGACGCATCGCACACAATTTGTACGGTAGATGACGCAACGCACCCAATTTCTACGTTAGATTTCGCATCGCACACAATTTGTACTGTAGGTGACGCATCGCACACAATTTGTACGGTAGATGACGCAACGCACACAATTAGTTCGTTAGATGACCCAACGAACACAATTTGTACAATAGATGACGAAACGCTCACAATTTGTACGGTAGATGACGCAACGCACACAATTTGTACTGTAGATGACGCAATGCACACAATTTGTTCCGTAGATGACGCAACGCACACAATTTGTACGATAGATGCTACAACGCACATAATTTGTTCCGTAGATGACGCACCGCACACAATGTGTACGGTAGATGACGCGACGCACATAATTCATGTCACTAAATTGCATAATTACTATTTTTTAAAAGAATTTATTACATGTACGTTGTATCTTTTATTATTTTGTACTATGTCCAACTAATGCACACTTTGTTCACAAATTATCACACTCCTACTTGTTTCGCTACTATCCTGTCATCTCATGGAGCTTGTATTCAGTACCTTGCCATGTTACACAAGTATTTCACATACAGCAGTTTGTAATACAATTTAATATTACGATGTTTTGCATAGTTTTATTCGTGTTATTATATTATTTTCGTTAAAATATCAATATTACAAAATCTTTAAAACATTAAAATATAAGGATTTAATATTATTGATTCTTGAACAACTATAATATGAGAACTTGCATAAAACCGATATGAAACGGAGTAATTGTAAACTGTAGTACCAACAGCAGTATTTGATGTACTTGTGTACCTTGGGAAGATGCTAATTACTAGCTTAATGAGGATGACACGATAGTGTCGAAACATGTAGGAGTGTGACAATTTGTGAAATAATTGTGCATTTGTTTGTCATAGTACAAAATACATAATGCATAATTACTAATTTATAGTTCCAACTAGCTTCTCTATTTACAGCAAGCGTTTCAGGGAAACTAACGCATATAATTTCTTTCCAGAATTAGTTACTAAAATTGTGACGACACATATTGCATTGCGAAAAGTTGGATATTGGTTGTTTGGAATGTGGCTAGAATGGGAAAATAAGAAATACACACAAATTTTTTGGAATGGCCAATTGAAGAAATCCATATTGAAAATAAAAAATAACAGGAAAGAACTTTAATATAGATCTCCAAGGAATGGGTTTTGCAGTAAACAGGTGGGTGAAACTAGCTAAACAATTTGTCCAATGATCTCGTTTGAAATTCGTGAGTTTCTGAAGCTGCTACCTAGTGTCAGTTGAATATATGTGTTAAGTTTTTATTGTTAAATTAATAATGGAGAGCGAAGCCAAATTCCTTTGACCATGCTAACTGGCTTCCAAACACTATGCACAAATGGGATAAGACTAGCGTGTGTCGAGCACATTCAAAACTTTCAGCTTTTGTTTTGCCGATTATGTTGTGGCCGGTGCCCGCGGACTGATGTGCCGGCCCATCTAGCAACGGCGTGAGAAGACGCAGTGCCCCTTGGTCGAGTCGTTGTACACGCAGAAAGGGCCGGTGTTGGATGGATCAACCGTGTCTTACATACGCTGGACCCACTTTCTGTAAATGAACAGCCAGTGGCTGAGCAAATTCCACCCTCCCCCCATATGTGCCTCGTAATAAGGGACGTATGTTGAAGCAGACCTATGGCGATATCGTAATTTTCTCTACTCTTTTTTTCTTTTTCTCTTCTTTTCTTTCCTTGATCTTCTCTGAGTTAATCCGACTCGTCAAAAATAATCTAAATTATGGATAATCAATAAGCAACTAATTACCGAGTCCAATTCCATGAATGAAATAAGCTGTTCTACACTTAAACTGACAAAGCCGTCTTAAATATTCAAATTTAATAAACTGTAGTTTGGCAATCCTACTGCCAAATCTGATGGATAAGCATAATATTAAACTTTATACTTTGCCTTTTTGGCTGGTGCGTAGGGCTGAGGACGACCTGGCCACATTCATATGCCGACTGTCTAGAAATTCTGGAAGCCCCAACCTCCTGGAGCCCTAAGGGCCTGCCCAAGCTTGTACAGGGATTGTTTTCCATAAATGAAGTAATGAAATGCTGAGATTACAGGATAAGGCTTTATAGTGCTAAAACACGGGAATTTTGGAAAATAGATTATAAATACCTTAAAAAAATTAAAATGTGGGTTTGGAGAAAGATGAAGGAGACCATTGGACCCATCGTGTGAAAAATGAAGAAGTATTACCTACAGTCAACAAAAAAAGAAATATCCTACATATATTTAAACGAATGAGTCTGACTGGATTGGTCATATCTTGCGTAGGAAATGTCTTCTAAAATACGTTATTGAAGGAAATATGGAAGAGTAGAGAAGACGAGGAAGAAGATATAAGCAGGTGTTTGACAACCTTAAGAAGAAGATCATGTATGGGAATTTGAAGGAGAAAGCACTAGAGCTCATTCTCTGGAGAAATCGCTTTGGAAGGGGCTAAGCGCCTGTCGTTAGATCCTTCGTGATGAAAGTTTCCGTGAAACAAAATTAGAGAAAGTAATTTAATAAGACTGCCGTATAGTAACTGTGGTGCAATAAAAAACCGCATAGGTATAACTACGTAAGTCACGCTTATATATTTATACAGCTCCATTTTTTTTTTTTTGCAAAGTTGATGACCGTACGTAATTAGGCGCTACGAAACAGATAGGGCCTAGTTCTTCCCCGCGTTATTCAGCTTTTATCACCATCAACAGCAGCAGCTGACCAATGTTTTGCTTGCTTTATTAAAAACAAAACTGTGCTAAACGCCATTCGCAGCGGCACGATAATGTTGATGACCATCGGATCATCACCATCTTTCTCCACACATGTGACACTTAGACAGGCTATCTGCCTTCAAGTTATCTGCACAAACAGCAACACAATACACACAATTAGAGTGACAACACTGAATCTGTCACACAAAGAGGAATTTCACCATTAATAGGAAGGCCGAATCAAGGAGGACAATTTGATGCGAGCGTGAGAAAATGAGAAACTGAAAAAAGTACATGCAAAAGTGTAAGGGAAGAATTCACTGAGGAAGCCTACAAATATTAGGGAGGGAATGGTAGGGAACACAATGTGAACTGACTTGCTGGTCCGGGATGGAATATAACGGGCTTTCTATTAATATGGTACTCATACTGGGAGTTTGATGGGGCACGCAGTTGGTTGAGGCACTGCGCTACAAGCCGGAAGGTCGCGGGTTCGATTTCCTATGGTGTCACTGAAATTTTTCATTGACATAATCCTTCCGGCCACACTATGGCCCTGGGGTACACTCAGCCTCTAACAGAAATGAGTACCAGGAATATTTCCTGGGGATAAAGGCGGCCGGTGCGTAAGGATAACAACCTTACCACCTTCATGTGCCGAATGTCGTGAAATCTGGGAGCCTCACCCTCTTGGAACCCTCAGGGCCTGTCCAGGCCTGTAATGGGATTGCTTTACCTTTTCACTGAGAGTTTAATAACGAAACAGGGAACATCTTACACATCTACATAAAGTCCAAACTGCTAAAAATAAATTACTTATCTAAGTATCACTGTCATTTATCGATATTCGATGCGTATGAGGCACATTCAGGTTTGTCGGATATAACACGAAACGTTTGTGCATTCGATACAAACAAACATGTCTTATAAAATGTGTAGACACTAAAGGAATTTCGAGATATTACTTCCGTAACTATGAAAACTGCAGTGTTGTAAGATGTAACGCGATACATTCTGATAAATAACACCGAGGTTTTAGAGAGAAGGGTTTTTCATCTGCAAGATATAAGTGCAAGCCAGCGTTGAACAACTACTGTTTCGGTATTTTAAGCGCGTTCGAATAGTTGTGAGAACCGCCTATTAGCTTCGTTATGTCCGTCCGTCTCTCCGCAAATATCAACGCTGCTCCCACTGGACACGTTTCCGTGAAACTTGATATTGGGGACTTTTATGGAAATCTGTCCAGAAAAATTAAATTTGGTTAAAATCGGACAAAAATTTGGAGCATTTCACATGAAAACCTTGGTGCATTTTATTGTTGCCTGCGACTTCAAATTGCCGCAAAATACTCTTTTAGGGTGACATGGTATCAGACTGTTAGGATAGCCGACGAGATATAAACATTATGTGAAAGAGCCACGATGTTATGTTATACGTACATTGCCTTTCATGTTTATTCTTCGTTAAAAGTGAGAATGGGCCTCCTGGTATTGAGGCCTGGGGCTGTTGCACAAATCCTTGATGGTCAGCGAATGTGGAACATTTTTCTAATGTAAATGATAACAGACCCGATAGTGCTAGGAAAAAGTGCGGACACAGTGCCACTTTGTCCATCACCAAATTCACGTCAAGTGGCCTGGTTTCGAATCCGGGCCTTCCTTATCAACAACCATGGCCCGCGGGGCGAAGTTGTCAACGCCTTATGGCATTGCAATTCTTCCCGTCATATCTGCAATATTCAAACTTAGAATTTTATGACCAGAGCGCGAGCGTTGTATTATAAAGAGCGAAGATATCTCGTTCATGCACAAAAAACAGTCACGAAAACCCCAGGGAACATTGTCCCAAAGGAAGAAAAGAAATTGCTGGATTTGAGAAATAACTTGAACGAATACTCGAGTCAGGTCTAGTCCATATTTAGAGATGACGTATTTAATATTAAGTTTCATTTTACAGAATTCTTTTAACCGGAAAAGTTGTAACTTTTAATTGTTCCTAAGTTATTTTGTATTATAATGGACTGTTAAATTAATTTCAAACAAAAGATGTTGAGTTCCATTTGTACTAACAGAAATTAACATTGCGATTTCTTCAAGCCAGTTTCACCAGGACTCTGTAGTTTCTTGTGAACATAACTCCGCTCTATTTGCAGTAGCACAAAGTACATATATTTTTATATATAACGCTCTCTTCTTCTTTTGTAGTCAGCGACGGAAATGGCTTAAAACGCAGAAGATGGACCTACACTACATCTGAATATCATTTTTATGTTTATATCGGCGTTGCTTTTCATTATTTTAATACTTTTTATTGCTCAAAGGCTGTGTTTTAGGATTTGATTTCTGTAGAAAATGTGAAAAATCTTAATAAAGTTTTAGAGAACACATTTAAGTTTTTTTATTGTTACACCGTGCACGTTGCTATAATTGCTGTTTTATTCCAACTCTTGCACATATGTACACTTTAAAACACTAATTCACGTTAATATTTAAAACACCATGACCACATCTCACCCGGACAGCAGCTCCAGACACACATACAAACCGACGGTAATGACATACGACCGCATACTACACAAACACACAACGAACGTACATCAATGTAATCCAACTTAGTAACTGCACAAAGAACTGCTCACGAGCCCCCTGAAATGGTCGTACATATAGACCGAAACATGTAGGAGCAACCTCACTAAAATATTTTTAACATACATTTAAGTGTTTTAAATATTAACGTGAATTAGTGTTTTAAAGTTTATATATGTGCATGAGTTGGAGTAAAACAGCAATTAGCACATTTAAGTGTTATGTATAAAATACTTCCTCCTGTTTTATAATAAACAAAGAAACACGGTGGCATTGCGCATATTAAAACATATATTTGCGAAAGAGCTAAAGTAGGTTTTTAGTAAGAAGTTGTCTCAAACTGAAAACACTGAATTTTTTCCTGTCGGCAAAAAAATATTATATTGTACTCCGCCTGAAGACGACCAACAGAGGTTGAATTGTGTCGTGTAATGTACAGTCAATTAAAAGTGAGTAAATATTGTTGTATTTTATACAGCTATGCAAACACAAAATATTGTGGTGTTGACAGGATATGACGCCAGTATTTTCAGTTTGAATTACATTGCGTGCTGAACACAGAAAGGGATGACAAAAATGAAGAAGCGCCTACACATTCAGTTTGCAGCTGCAACACACCACAAACACAATTACTGACCCACCATAGGACGAGCGCGTTGCAGCTGAACACTGAAAAATACTGCAAGCATAAAAAAGGACATAACTGAGTCGAATAAAACAGTTCATTATTAATTAGCGTTTTCGCTGAAATTTGTCACGAGGAACACAATATCATACTTAAAACTTCCCTTTGTAATAAACTTTAAAAAACGATATAGGAGTACGAGCGATATACACGTATTGCCAGAAGTATATTCAATTACAATCAGCAGAAGTCACCCTTTCTAAATCTAATGACTGTTGTCCATCAAACGTATTATAACGAAGTCGATAGAGGAGGATTTAGGCAACTTCTTTTACAGCTGTGTAAGGTTAGGTCAGCGAGAATAATGTTGGCTGCATTATGACACACACAGACATGCGCGGGAGCACGCACACACACACATAAGCACGCACACACAATAAACACAATTAATGTCGCGGCCTTTATATCGAGGTAAATTTTCAAAGGGGAAATAGCAGATTTAATGCCTCTTTCAAGCTGCAGGCCCCTATAAATGCCTTACCACCCATTTTCATTAGCAATATGAGACATGAATAACAGGCCCGGCAATCCACTTTAGTGGCATAATCATACGTTGTGACCAGGTGTGACATTCTCATATGTTTGGACATTTGTAATCTGTTAACTGGTTCTGTGCAGGATTTTGATGGAAATATTGTCACGATCAGTGGATTAATTTATATAAGCGTTAAGTAGTTCCTTCAGTAAGATCAAATATATGAATTCCGCTCAATTCCCACAAGCTTAGAATAGATATCGTGACACCTCGTCTTTAATAAGGACAACGGCTGGCTGTTGTAAGCATAACAATGAACCTTCGGGTTCTACAAAATGACTCACCGAGAACCGATTTGCTTTTCAGAAAGACCTCAGCTCTTTGGAATTAGTGATTATTTCTTGCATAATAGTTTATTTACGGTAACCGTCTGATTTCGCTGATGAACTGATCACTAACTAGATGAATCAGGTGGGATTACTAAACACCTGACAAAAATAGCTTTTAAAATTTATAATAACAATATACTAGATAAGATGTAAAAATTTTAGCTCAAAGAATTATTATTATAATAGGGGGCTTTGACGACCGGGCATGCGAATTTGGCACTGGTCCGGCGATCGGTGCTGTATTGTAATTCCCACCAACTTATATTTTTATCGAAATATTTTGACTAATTTAAATGACACTTTCGGGGGTGTGCACAATATGTGTTCATATCATGAACGTTTCCCTGAGGCAGCATACCTCGTAACAGTCATTCTATCTGTCAAGGACACATGCAGACTCACTAATGTGAGAAATTTGTTCAGTGTAGAACCTTCTGCAACGTAACTCTTACGTAAGAAACTTGAACTGCCTTCCTGCGAAAAAGGTTTACAGCCTCGAACAGATGTGACCTTTATTTCTTAATTTTTAAGGAAGCCTGCAATAGCAGCTCTGTTTCTTGGGAAAAATCAAGCAGCCAATGATTTTTCCTGTTCAGGCAAATCCATACGGGTACTTAATCCATTTCTGTGCTGATTTTTGTCAACTGCTGTAAGACGTTTTATTAGACTCCAACCGTCCTTTGGTGTGTTGCCAGGTTGCATTCACTGAGCTCCAACTTTATCGGTTGCTGAAGACAAAATCACTTCTATGGCACTAAGCTAAAGCTTGGTTTTACAGCTGGTCTTGCAGTACAGCTGACTGCCTGAAGGAAACGAATTCACCAGCAGTTCATCCAGAATGTAATGTGTCACAACGACAATACAATTGTAACAAACCTTTCCACTAGCCACTGCGCAAACTTACAAAAGAAACCAACTTCCGCATCGAAATACAGACATAATCGTAACACGTAAAGAACAGCACCCAGAAAGAAGTTAATTTAAAAACTTAGAGATAAATCTAAGGAAAAATTTTCCAATCAAATTTGTTCCCAACTGAGGCACAAAGAGCAGGCCGTATCACTAAACATAAAACGAAGCAAAACGATAACTTCAAATTTTTCGGACGTTCCTTCTAATGGAAGTGAGAAAGATTTCTAACATCAACATTCTTGGAAATTAGAGCTGAGTGTGCACTTTTTTCGTTTGCTAGGTTTTGCATCACAATTTCCGCGTTCCTCTTAGTATCTCTGTCTCTCTTTTTCCGCCATAGACAAATCCAAGTCTTTTCAGTCTCACAGCCATATTCAGTTCTTTATGGGTGTGTTATGTATCAGAGTAAGGTAAAGGCTGTCCCCAGCCAACATGTCAAGCAGGTACTGCGGGAAATGTTGTGGTACAGTTCTGCACCCACTCAAACTAGGCGCTAAACACTTTTCCATATCACAACATTCTGTTTGGTTCTGTTGCTACCGTGGTATTATCACCGAAGCAAACCAACTTGTACAGTGAGGCTGGAATGCTCGAGTTGTTGGCTTAGTGATTATGGTCAGTTTCAAACGTTCACAATCCAAACATTTTTTATAAAATTCATTATATCTAAAAGAAATATATTTTTTTATCATTTTTGTTTTCCTTTCCTCGAATACGTCACACATGGTGTGCACAGATGTGCTATTGCAAAAAAGTAGTTCGCTGCTTTTCGATTGTTAAATTCAAAGAGCCTTAATGAAATTAGTATGATAGAAATGTCATTGCACATTAATTGTTTGCTTTCCATTATTTGTCGCTTCAGTCTGGCGTGCCGCTGTCCATGAGACATGGTTCTATGGACAGTGCGGGCGGGGACAAGTTTCCTACCTCGAGCGAAATGTCCGAGGTCGGCCGGATCAACTTTGTAAAATAGGGGGATGCTAAGCCCCCACCCCAACTGAATTTTTTTTGTCTTACAATATAGGACAAACTATATTAAATTATGCTTAATCTTGATTTGAAATTTATGGACAGAGACAATTTTTCCGTCTGCTTCTCATGTAATGACACTGCAAACCGAGTGTCACAGGGATGTTAGAGTCCGGATGTCGTAATGAGTTGTCCGCCGCTATCCTACTATGGGCCGACAGACGTTCGGAAAGAATGATGCCGTCGCAATGTTGCAGCGTGTAATGATATAGGACCTGCTACAGTAAAGACAAAATTTTCACACTTATAATGAGCAATCACATGTCCAAAATGTGTGATCGGAGATCTTCAGGACGGTTTTAAGGAAAAGAATATTCTTCTGGAATATATCATATTGCTCCCTTAATATTTTGAAGAAGACCCTCTAAATCTCTGGTAACTAATTACCATTCACCATAAACTCCTATCCAACATGATTTTAATATACATATGTATAATCTCATCATTAAGCTGAGGTAGCAACTGATCTTATATACAGCCCTGTATGTAACTGACATGAAATTGTCCCTTCCATGTAATGGAAGCTTACGAAATGCGTGTAGCTTCAACAGGTTTATGTGCAGTCTAAAAAATGTGTTTTTCTCAGTATACTTTTACATTTCCAGACAATTTATCGTTTTTCCTTTTCACACAACGTCACATCCCAGAAGACAGCAATGAATACTGATAGTCACTGCCGTTAAATCAATTGTAATTTTTTTTATTTTGACAAAATTACAATAATATTCTAGTCTACTTTGCTTCAAATTTACAGAAACAGTTGGTTGATAATATTCTGAAGTGTCCGTAGCTCTCTACTGATTGAACTCAATAATATTCTAAATGCACAGTTTTCTTTGCTTGATTCCCCTGTTTCATGTACAGTTTAGTAAAGTGTAAACATGGGAATATATAATCATGATCTTACATTTTTTTCGACAAATTATTCTTGTGCGGAATTTTGCAGGGGTTTTTTTTTAAAAAAGCAGCCGTAAGTTATCATGGGTTCTTTTGAGATGCCACTGCGGAAAATGGCGTGTCCGGTGATCTTGGGGGCCAGAAATTATTGTCCATAAACCCTTTAAGTTTAATGGCTGTAAATTGACGAAATACTGTGTGTACATTTATAAATTATTTTGTTACGTTTTTCGAACAAATTAGCATAGGGATAGCTTTTGAATTTACATTTTGTTCTAAAATGATCACGTATCTCAGTGCTCGTGAATTATGTAATCAGCCCAGCGCTTGCGTGATTTGAGGCTTCCACCGCGGTGTAAACGACATCTTCGTTCTTCTTGGGTGTTACGTAGCGTGGCTTGATAGTCGCCGAAGTTTCGAGATAACCTATTGGTCCCATATTGCCCAATCTCGAACTTTCAAGTAGGACCGATATATTTTCTCGAAACATCCTTAACTAACTCTACGCTGCGTAACATCTCAGAAGAGCTATGATCTCAATCCAGTAGACTGTCTTTAGGAAGAAGTCTCTCTCTCTCCCCTCAAGTCGTGACGCTGCATAATGACAATAACCTTCTCTCTGTTAGATTCGTATAAAATATATATTGCGTAACTTCGATCTCCTTATTTCATGAATATGAAAAGCAGATATACTTTCAGTAGTCCTACGAAATGCAGGAACTCTACGTTTTCGCATGTGAAAAATTGTGTACACAAAAATCATTAGACCTATTATGTGTGTTACTTACACCAGAGCGTAACAGAGTTTTAAAGCAGTGTTGAATGCAGGTACCACTGCCTGTACACTTTCTTGTATAAGTTGTATATTTATATGTTGCTCACAATTCTTATAACGTAGTCACTACAGCACTCGCTAAGGTCCGGGATTCAAGCTAGCGTGGGGAGAAAGATATTTTCTCTTCTCCATGTGGGTCCAGAGTGGCTCTGGGCCAACCCAGCTTCCTGTACGATGGTTACTGTTTATCTTTTCCGGGGGGTAAAGCGGTCGGGGCTTTGCGCTGACGACCCGCCCTTATGTAGCTCACAAAATAAACATAAATAGAGCAACACATCTACTGTATGCCTTCAGTGGCATATTAGGAGATCTTTACTTTCATAATTCTTAAATAGAGATTGTTTTCCTAAACCCCACTTAATTGACGAGTCTTCATAAAACAGAAGTTTGTTTTCAGCAAAAGGATATTTTGATAGCATATTTACATGAAATCGTTCTTCAAGGGGTTTAGCAAAAAAGAGCAAGGGGAACTTAAATTACATCTGCAGTTGTAATTATGTAGGTCTTCTGCTCTGTTTCAGAGTTATTTCTGGTACAATGTACATAACAGACTGGGAGGATTCTTTGGACAGGAGATCGGTCCATTGCGAAAATTCTACCCGCCATGTGCCCAACTGGATTCGAACCCGTGATCTCAGTTTCAGAGCGTCTGTAAATCACACTATTTGTACCTTCACCTGATACTGTCAGAGTGAGTAAACAAAAAGCATGAGACTGACAGTATATCTAGCATCCATGAAGCAAAGCAAAAACAGGTACACAAAAAAATAATTGTCCACGGAAAAGACCACTAACGTTAAGCAAGTTTAAATAGGACTATATTATTAAAGCCCAAGATAAATTGGGATTTTTTATGAGGAAAGGATTAATCTGATTCACGGTGAGATTTATTGAAAAATTTGTGATTAGGTTGGTGAGTTGTCAAGTTCCATTAAAGCGAGTATTGCACCAAAAAATTGTCATCTAAACAAATAAAATAATGACCCCCTAAATTTATTGCTTAGGAGATGGGCAGATTCTTTCTTTCCTGATTAAACAAACCACTATTTTTATTATTCTACAGAAATTATAAATAACCTAAATAGTTTGGTCATTCAGAAATTCCATATACATGCGAGAAATTGCTTAAATTGAAAATTAACTTTCATTACCGTCGGCTGAATGCAACCCGTCAACACGTGCCTTGAACTTCCCTGGCACAGCGAACATTTCCCTGCTCACCGCCCACAGAGAAAGCGGCTACAGATACTTAACCAGTGCAAGGGAAATGATGTTTACAGAGGTGGCAAGAGAGCATTTCCAAGAATCGTTTTTCCGTTCCTTGCTACACATTCCTATTTATTCTAATCGCCGAAGCCTAAGAAAAAACAGTTAGAAATCAATGTGCAATGTTGCAATATGTGAACAAAGGTGCAATCTTTTCTATTCGGAATAGAAAATACGTCGTGCAACCGAAAAGACAAAATAACTTTCGAAATGAAACTTTCAGAACACTAACCGAACGTTAAATATCCAAAACACTTGATAGCTTAATTAGTATCTGTCTAAATGAGGCTCGTAATGATGTTCGCATTGACCGTTAATTGCCGCGTGCAATTTTAGGTTGTAGTGTTTTTAAAACAACAGAAATATTTTGCTGTAGTTTTGTTCTTTATGTGAGGCAAGAAATTGTCTAAACAAATAAACACGTGCCACATAAGGTTTCCGCCTCCTTCCTTTACATTTCGGAAGACAGAGCAGTCTGCTTAACGAGGAGCTTCGCCGAATATTGTTCAAAATAAAAAAAATAAAGAAACTGAGACTTGGTAAAGCTAAAGAAAAATTATTAGAGGAAGGCTTCAGCATACATACAAGATAATACTAAACGCACTTTAGGACAAGGGTGTGCTCATGTGCACAATTAATACGAGTTCAATTACACAATTTTTGAATGTGGTTACGAACTTGAAGGTTGCGTACGTTATGCAGAAACTTCTTGACCAGTCAAGCGACCACCGTTCGCTCACGACTGAAAGCGGTTCACAAAATTTATTCTTTATTCATCTCATTGCCTAATTTACTGCAACAAGGTTTATAATTTTTATTCGGGAAGTTCCCGTTCTCGAATCTCCACTTTGATATAGAATATCCTATGGGTTTTCATGTTAGTTGTCAGAACCTTCAGGAAAATTCCGGGAAAGTACCTCAAATTAGAACGTGATTGTATCCTTCTACTTCCTTCCAATTAATGATTAATTAGTGACTACAACACTTTGCGCTACGTAGTCTGAACTGGCGTCATTACAGCAAATAAAATGCAAGAAACAAATCCTTTGATGAAAAACAATAAATTTCGCTACCACCGGAAAATCTTTACTAAAACTTATCACAAGGTAAGTTGCATGTTACGTGAATTACTGTACGTTAATGTGGTTGGTGTTTGTAACAGAGACTGTCTTGGCTGTTAGGTAAAAACTGAGGCCCAAGAAATAAATGACAATCTAAACGTCTTGCCTTGTACGAGACGAGTACAGGAAGACAGATTTTTTTTTGTCAAGTAACAACTAAGAACGAGTGAAAGAGCTACGGATTTCACCATAATCAGTAAACGCCGAAAAAAATTAACATTTGGCACCGGAGTTTTACATTTAATTCATATAAATCAGCAACCTGATGAAACAATTTTTCAGTTTATTATCCTGACATTTGTTTACAGCTCAACATGTTTCGGGCGTTTTCCCGCCCATCATCAGGAGCTCAGTGACTGCAGTGGCAG
>Ga0268261_10001970_pt1 | contig 14564 bp, 5 predicted proteins | sample TergutNc150P1_FD_190353 | JGI IMG/M metagenome (GOLD analysis project Ga0268261, IMG submission 190353) | Nasutitermes corniger P1 segment gut microbial community from laboratory colony in Florida, USA - Nc150 P1 (SPAdes) (version 2) | ecosystem: Host-associated > Arthropoda: Insects > Digestive... | reverse complement strand
GGGAAAATTTTCAAACAAAGATATTATCGGAACTTTAACAATTTAAGCCTATGTATGCCAGTGTTACTTTCATGTAACCTCCAATCTGATCATGTCGCAGCAGGGACTATTTTTCAAAGAAAGATTTTATCTTAACATTAACACTATAAGCTTCTGAAAGCCAGTGTTTCTTTCAGGTATCGAACAATCTGAATATGTCGCAGCAGGGGAAAGAGTTCAAACAATGATATTTTCGGAACATTAACACATTAATTTTCTGTAGGCCGGTGTTACTATCAGGAAACCTCCAATCTGAACAAGTCGCAGAAGGTGAAAGTTTACAAACAACGATATTATTGGACCACTAACAGTTTAAGCTTATGTAGGCCAGTGTTACTTTCAGGTAACGTCCAATCCGAACATGTCGCAGCAGGGGAAATGGTTCAAACAACGATATTATGGAATCATTTAAAATTTAAGCCTCTGTAAGCCAGGGTTACTTTCAGGTATCTTCCATTCTGGACATGTCGCAGCAGGGGAAAGGGTTCAAACAACGATATTATCGGAACATTAACACTTTAAGCCGCTGTACGCCAGTGTTACTTACAGGTAACGACCAATCTGAACATGAAGCAACAGGAGAAATTGTGCAAACAACAATATTATAGGCACCTTAACAATTTAAGCGTATGTAGGCCAGTGTTACTTTCAGGCAACGTCCAATCCGAAAATATCGCCGCAGGGGAAAGGGTTCAAACAGCGATATTATCGAAACATTAGCATTTAATGCTCTGTAGGCCAGTGTTACTTTCAGGTAACGCCCAATCTGAACATCTCGCAGACGGGGAAACGGTTGAAACAACGTAATTATCGGAACATTAACAAATTAAGCCTCTGTAGGCCAGTGTTACATTCAGATAACGTACAATCTGAACATGTCGCAGCAGAGGAAAGTTTGCAAACAACGATATTATCGGAACATATTACACATTAAGCCTCTGTAGGCCATTGTATCTTTCAGGTAACGTCCAATCTGAACATGTCGTAGCAAGGGAAAGGAATGAAACAACGATAATATCGGATCATAAACAATTTAAGCCTCTGTAGGCGAGTGGTACATTCAGGTAACGTCCAATCTGAACATGTCGCAGCAGGGAAAAGGGATCAAATATATTATTGGAACATTGAATTTTCATGCGTCTGTAGGCCAGTGTTACCTTCAGGTAACCTTCAATCTGAATATGTCGCAGCAGGGAAAAAAATTCATACAACGATATTATCGGAATATTAACAAATTAAAACTCTGTAGGCCATTGTTACTTTCAGGTAACGTCCAATCTGAACATGTCGCAGAAGGGAATGGGGTTCAAAAAATTATATTATCAGAACATCAACACTTTAAGTCTCTGTAGACCAGTGTTACTTTCATGTCACGTCCAATCTGAACTTGTTGCGGCAGGGGAATATGTTGAAACAACGATATTATCGGAATATTAACAATTTAATCTTCTGTAGGCAAGTGTAACTTTGAGGTAACATCCAATCTGAACTTGTCGCAGTTGGGGAAAATGTTCAAACAACGAAATTATTGTAATATTAACACTTTAAGACTCAGTAGGCCAGTGTTATTTTCAGCTAACGTCCAATCTGATCAAGTCGCAGTACTGAAAAAATGTTCAAACAACGATATTATCGGAACTTTAACAATTTAAACGTCTGTAGTTCTGTGTTACTTTCAGGTAACGTTCGATCTGAAAATGTCGCAGCAGTGGAAAGTGTTCAAACAACGATATTATTGGAACCTTAACACTTAAAGCCTCTGTAGTCCAGTGCTACTTTCAGATAACGTCGAATGTGAGCATGTCGCAGCAGTGGAAAGAGTTCAAACAACGATAATATAGGAAAATGAACACTTTAAGGGTCTGTAGGCCAGGGTTACTTTCAGGTAACGTCCAATCTGAACATGTCGCAGCAGGGGAAATTGTTCAATCAAGGATATTATCGGAACATTTACACTTTTAGCATCTGTAGGCCAGTGTTACATTCAGTTAACGTCCAAACTGAACATGTCGCAGCAGGGGAAATGTATCAAACAACGATTTTATCTTAACATTAACAATTTAAGACTCTGTAGACCAGTGTTACTTTCAGGTAACCTCCAATCTGAATATGTCGCCGCAGGGGAAAATATTCAATCAAAGATATTATCGGAACATTAACAATTTAAGCCTCTGTAGGCCAGTGTTACTTTCAGGTAACGTCCAATCTGAACATGTCGCAGCAGGGGAAGTGTTTCAAACAAAGATATTATCGAAACATTTACAATTTAAGCCTCTGTAGGGAAGTGTTACTTTCAGTTAAGTTCCCATCTGAACATGTCGAAGCAGGGGAAATGGTTCTATCAACTATATTATCGAAAAATTTACAATTTTAGTCTCTGTATGCCTGGGATACTTTCAGGTAACGTCCAATCTTAACATGTCGCAGCAAGGGAAAAATTACAAACAACGATATTATCGGAACATTAACACTTTAAGCTTCTTTAGGCCAGTGTTACTTTCAGGTAACGGCAAAACTGAACATGTCGCAGCAGGGGAAATGGGTCAAACATCTATATTATCTGAACCTTAACACTTTAAGCTCTGTAGGGCAGTGTTACTTTCAGGCAACGTTCAAATTGAACATGTCGCTGCAGGGGAAAGATTTCAAACAACGATATTATCGGAACCTTAACACTGTAAGCTTATGTAGGCCAGTGTTACTTTCAGGTATCGTCCAATCTGAACATGTCGTAACAGGGGAAATAGTATAAACAATGATTTTATCGGAACATTAGCAATTTAAGCCTCTGTAGGCCAGTGTTACTTTCAGGTAACTTCCAATCTGAGTATGTCGCAGGAGGGGAAAACATTCAAACAACGATATTATCGGAACATTAAAAATTTAAGACTCTGTAGGCCAGTGTTACTTTGAGGTAACGTCCAATCTGAATATGTCGCAACAGGGGAAATTATTCTAACAAAAGATATTATCGGAACATTATCAATTTAAGCCTCTTATGCCAGTGTTACTTTCAGGTAACGTCCAATCAGAACATGTCGCAGCAAGGGAAAGTTTTCAAACAACGATATTATCGGAACATTAACACTTTAAGCATCTGTAGGCCAGTGTTACTTTCAGGTAAAATCCAATCCGAACATGTCTCAGAAGGGGAAAGTGTTCAAACAAAGATATTATCGTAACATTAACACTTTAAGCCCCTGTAGAACAGTGTTACTTTCGGGAAACGTCCAATCAGAACATGTCGCAGCAGGGAAAGTTTTCCAACAAACGATATTATCGGAAACCTAAAAATTTAAGAACCTTTAGGCCAGTCTTTCTTTCAGTTATCGTCTCATCTGAACATTTCGCAGCAGGGGAAAGGGTTCAAACAACGATATTATTGGAACATTTAAATATTAAGGCTCTGTATTCCAGTGTAACTTTCAGGTAACTTCAAATCTGAACATGTCGCAGCAAGGGAAAGTGTGCAAACAACGATATTAATGGAACATAAATAATTTAAGCCTCTGTAGGCCAGTGTTACTTTCAGGTAACGTCCAATCGAAACATTTCGCAGCAGGGGATGATTTCAAACAACGATATTATCGGAACATTAACACTTTAAAACCCTGTAGGCGATTGTTACTTTCACGTAAATTCCAATCAGAAATTGTCGCAGCAAGGGAAGTATCCAAACAACGATATTATCGGAACATTAACAATTAAAGCTTCTGTAGTCCAGTGTTACTTTCAGGTAACTTCAAATTTGAACATGTCGCATCAGGGGAAAGTTTTCATTCAAGGATATTATCGGAACATTAACACTTTAAGCCTCTGTAGGCCAGTGTTACTTTCAGGTAATAACTAATCTGAACATGTCGCGGCAGGGGAAATTGTTGATAAAACGATATTATCGGAACATTAACTATTTCAGCCTCTGTAAGCCAGTGTAACTTTCAGATAACTTCCAATCTGAACATGTCGCAAAAGGGGAAAGCTTTCAAACAACGATAATATCGTAACATTAACACTTTAATCCCGTGTAGGCCAGTGTTACTTTCAGGTGACGTCCAATCTGAACATGTCGCAGCAGGGCAAATGTTTCATACAACGATATTATCGTAACGTTAAGAATTTAAGAACCTGTAGGCCAGTGTTAATTCCAAGTAACGACCAATCTGAACATGTAGCAGGAGGTGAAAATATTCAAACAACGATATCGGAACATAAACACTTTAAGCCTATGTAGGCCAGTGTTACTTTCATGTAACGTCCAATCTGAACATGTCGCAGCAGGGGAAACAGTTCAAACAACTATATTATCGGAACCTTAACACTTTAAGCCCCAGTAGATCAGTTCTTACTTGCAGTTGAGGTCCAATCTGAACATTTCTCAGCAGGGGATGTGTTCAAACGACGATATTATTGGAAGATTAACAAATTATGCCTCTGTAGGCCAGTGTTACTTTCAGGAAAAATCCAATCTGAACATGTCGCAGCAGGGGAAATGTTTCAAACAACGATATTATCGGAATATAAACACTTTAAAATTCTGTAGGCCAGAGTTACTTTCAGGTAACGTGAAATCTGAACATGTCGTAGCAGGGGAAATTTTTCAAATAACGATATTATCGGAACATTAACACTTTAAGCATCTGTAGGCCAGGGTTACTTTCAGGGGACGTCCAATCCGAACATGTCTCAGAATGGGAAAGTGTTCAAACAACGATATTACCGTAACATTAACATATTAAGCCCCTGTAGGCCAGTGTTACTTTCAGGAAACTTCCAATCTGAACATGTCGCAACAGGGAATGTTTTCAAACAAACGATATTATCGGAACCCTAAAAATTTAAGACCCCTTAGACCAGTCTTTCTTTCAGGTAACGTCCCATCTGAACATTTCGCAGAGTGGGAAAAGGTTCAAACAAGGATATTATTGGAACATTAAAACATTAAACCTCTGTAGGCCAGTGTAACTTTCAGGTAACATCAAATCTGAACATGTCGCAGCAAGGGAAAGAATGCCAACAACGATATTAAAGGAACATAAACAATTTAAGCCTCTGTAGGCCCGTGTTACTTTCAGGTAACGTCCAATCTAAATATTTCGCAGCAGGGGAAGTTTTCAAACAACGATATTATCGGAACATTAACACTTTAAAATGCTGTAAGCGATTGTTACTTTCAGTTAACGTCCAATCAGAACTTGTCGCAGCAGGGGAAGGATCCAAACAACGATATTATCGGAACATTAACAATTGAAGCTTCTGTAGGCCAGTGTTACTTTCAGGTTACTTCCAATTTGAACTTGTCGCAGCAGGGGAAAGTGTTCATTCAACGATATTATCGGAACATTAACACTGTAAGCCTCTGTAGGCCAGAGTTATTTTCAGGTAACATCCAATCTGAACAAGTCGCGGCAGAAGAAAGTGTTGATGAAACGATATTATCGGAACATTAACAATTTAAGCCTCTGTAGGCCAGTGTAACTTTCAGATAACGTCCAATCTGAACATGTCGCAGCAGGCGAAAGGTTTCAATCAACGATATTATCGTAACATTAACACTTTAAGTTTCTGTAGGCCAGTGTTACTTTCAGGTGACGTCTAATCTGTACATGTCGCAGCAGGGCAAATGATCCATCTACGATATTATCGTAACGTTAACAATTTAAGACCCTGTAGGCCAGTGTTAATTCCAGGTAACGTCCAATCTGAACATTTCGCAAGAGGTGAAAATGTTCAAACAACGATTTCGGAAAATTAATACTTTAAGCCTCTGTAGGCCTGTGTTACTCTCATGTAACGTCCAATCTGAACATGTGGCAGCAGGGGAAACAGTTCAAACAACTATATTATTGGAACCTTATCACTTTAAGCCCCTTTAGATCAATTCTTACTTTCAGGTTAGGTTCAATCTGAACATTTCTCAGCAGGGGAAGTGTTCAAACAACGATATTATCGGAAGAATAACAAATTATGCCTCTGTAGGCCAGGGTTACTTTCAGGTAAAATCCAATCTGAACATGTCCCAGGAGGGGAAATGTTTCAAACAACGTTTTAATCGGAACATAAATATATTAGGATTCTGTAGTCCAAAGTTACTTTCAGGTTACGTCAAATCTGAACTTGTCGCAGCAGGGGAAAGGGTTCAACCAACGATATTATCGGAACATTAACAGTCTAAGCCTCTGTAGGCCAGTGTTACTTTCTGGTAACTTTCTATCTAAACATGTCGCAGCAGGGGAAAAATTTCAAAAAACGATATTATCGGAACATTAACACTTTAAGCGTCTGTAGGTCATTGATACTTTCAGGTAACGCCCAATCTGAAAATGTCGCAGCAGTGGAAAGGATTCAAGCAACGATATTATTGGATCTTTAACAATTTAAGCCTATGTAGGCCAGTGTTACATTCAGGTAACGCCCAATATGAGCATGTCGCAGCAGTTGAAGTGTTTCAAACAACGATATTATCGGAACATTAACAATTAAAGCTTCTGTAGGCGAGTGTTACTTTCAAGTACCTTCCAATCCGAACATGTCGCAGCAGGGGAAGAGTTTAAACAACGACATTATCGTAACCTTTACTCTTTTGGCATATGTAGGCCAGTTTTACTCTCAGGTATAGTCCAATCTGAACATGTCGCAACAGGAGAAATATTTCAAACAAAGATTTTATAGGAACATTAACATTTTAAGCATTTGTAGGCCAGTGTTACTTTCAGGTAACTTCCAATCTGAATATGTCGCAGCAGGGGAAACAGTTCAAACAACGATATTATCGGAACATTAACAATTTAACCCACTGTAGGCCATGGTTACTTTCAGGTTACTTACAATCTCAACATATCGCTGCAGGGGCAAGTTTTCAAACAAAGATGTTATCGGAACATTAACAACTTAAGCCACTGTAGGCCAGTGTTACTTTCAGGTAACGCCCAATTTGAACATGTCGCAGCAGGGGAAATGTTTCAAACAACGACATTATCGAAACATTAACACTTTAAGCCTCTGTTTGCAATTGTTACATTCAGGTAACGTCCAATCTGAACATGTCGCAACAGGGGAAAGTTTTCCTACAACGATATTATTTGTACCTTAACAATTTAAGCCACTGTACGCCAGTGTTACTTTTAGGCAAATTCCAATCTGAACTTGTTGCCGCTAGGCTAATGATTCAAAAAACGATAGTATAGGAACCATAACATTTTAAGCTTATGTAGGCCAGTGTTACTTTCAGGTAACATCCAATCTGAACATGTCGCAGCAGGGGAAAGGTTTCAAACAATGATTTTATCGGAACATTAACAAATTAGGTCTCTGTAGGCCAGGGTTACTTTCAGGTAATATCCAATCCGAATATGTCACAGCAGGGGAGAGGGTTCATACAAGGATATTATGGGAACATTAACACTTAAACCATCTGTATGCCAGTGTTACTTTCAGGTAACGTCCAAACTGAAAATGTCGCAGCAGGGGAAAGTGTTCAAACAACGATATTATCGAAACATTAACAATATAAGCAACTGAAGGCCAGTGTTACTTTCAGGTAACGTCCAATTTGAACATGTCGCAGCAGGGGAAAGTGTTCAAACAACGATATTATCGGATCATTAACAATTTTATACTCTGTAGAAAAGTGTTACTTTCAGTAACGACTAATCTGAACATGTCGCAGCAGGGGAAGTGTTCAAACAACGATATTATCGGAACATTAACACTTTAAGCGCCTGTAGGGCCGTGTTACTTTCAGGTAACGTCCTATCTGAATAGGTCGCGGCAGGGAAAATTTTTCAAGCAACGATACTAGAAGAACCTTAACGTTTTAAACATTTGTAGGCCAGTGTTACTTTCAGGTAACCTCCAATCTGAACATGTCGCAGCATGGGAAAGTTTTCAAACAAAGATATTATTGGAACCTTAACACTTTAAGCCTCTGTAGACCAGTGTTACTTTGAGGTAACCTCCAATCTGAACATATCGCAGCAGGGGAAAGGGTTCAAACAAGGATATTATCGGAAACTTAACTTTTTAAGCCTCTGTAGGCCAGTGTTACTTTCAGATATCGTCCAATCTGAACATGTCGCAGCAGTGGAAAGTGTTCATACAACGCTATTATATTAACTTTAACAATTTAAGCCTCTGTAGCCCAGTGTTACTTTCTGGTAACTTCCAATCTGAACATGTCGCAGCAGGGGTTAGGGTTAAAACAACGATATTATCGGAACCTTACCACTTTAGGCCTCTGCAGTCCAGTGTTACTTTCAGGTAACGTCCAATTTTAACATCTCGCAGCAGGGGATAGTTTTCAAACAACTATATTATAGCAACATTTACAATTGAACCCCCTGTAGGCCAGTGTTACTTTCAGTTAACTTCCAATCTGAACATGTCGCAGCAGGTGTAAGGGTTCAAACAATGATATTATCGGAACATTTACACCTTAAGCCTCTGTAGGACAGTGTTACATTCAGGTAACGTCCAATCTGAACATGTCGCAGCAACGGAAAGGGATCAAACAACGATACTATTGGAACATTAACTCTTTAAGCTTCTGTAGGCCAGAGTTACTTTAAGGTATCTTCCAATCTGAACATTCGCAGCAGGGGAAGGAGTTCAAATTCGATATTATCGGAATCTTAACATTTTAAGCTTCTGTAGGCAAGAGTTACTTTCAAGTAACATCCATTCTGAACATGTCGCAGCAGGGGAAAGTATTCAAACAACGATATTATCGGAACCTTAACACTTTCAGCCTCTGTAGTCCAGTGTTACTTCCAGCTAACTTCCAATCCCAACATGTAACTGCAGGGGAAAAGCTTTATACAACGATGTTATCGGAACCTTTACCATTTAAGCCTATATAGGCCAGTGTTACTTTCAAGTAAATCTAATCTGAACATGTCGCAGCAGGGGAAATATTTCAAACAAAGATTTTATCGGAACATAAACAATTCAAGCCTCTGTAGGCCAGTGTTACTTTCAGGGAACTTCCTATATGAATATGTCGCAGCAGGGGTAAGTTTCCAAACAACGATATTATCGGAACTTTAACAATTTAAGCATCTGTAGGACAGTGTTACTTTCATTTTTCGTCCAATCTGAACATGTCGCTGCAGGGGAAAATTTTCAAACAACGATATTACCGGAACATTAACAGTTTAAGACACTGTAGACCCTTGTTACTTTCAGGTAACGACCAATTTGAACATGTCGCAGCAGGGGAAATGGTTCAAACAACGACATTTTCGAATAATTAACACTTTAAGCCTCTGTATGCCAGGGTTACTTTCAATTAACTTCCAATTTGAACATGTCGCAGCAGGGGAAAAATTACGTACAACGATATTATCGGAAAATTAACAATTTAAGCTTCTGTAGGCCTGTGTTACTTTCAGGTAACTTCCAAACTGAACATGTCTCAGCAGGTGAAAGGCGCCAAACAAAGATAATGCTGGGACCTTAACAATTTAGGCCACTGTACGCCAGTGTTACTTTCAGGCGACGTCCAATCTGAACTTGTCACAGCAGGGGAAGTGTTCAAACAACGATATTATATGAACCATAACATTTTAATTCCCTGTAGGCAAGTGTTACTTTCACGTAACGTCCAATCTGAATAAGTCAAGGCATGGGAAAAGGTTCAAACACCGATATTATCGGAACATAAACACTTTAAGTCTCTGTATGCCAGTGTTACTTTCAGGTAACGCCCAATCTGAACATGTCGCAGCAGGGGAAAGTGTTCAAACAAAGATATTATAGGAACATAAAAAATTTAATTTTCTGTAGGCCAGTGTAACTCTCATGTAACAACCAATCTGAACATGTCGAAGCAGGGGAAAGAGATCAAACAACGATATTATCGGATCATTAACAATTTAAGCTTCTGTAGGACAGTGATACTTTCAGGTAACTTCTAATCTGAACATGTCGCAGCAGGGGAAATGGTTCAAACAACGATATTATCGAAATATTAACATTTTAAACATCTGTAGGCCCGTGTTACTTTCTGGTAACGTCCTATCTAAACATGTCGCAGCAGGGAATATGATTCAAACAATGAATTATCAGAACATTAACCATTTAAGCCTTTGTAGTCCAGTGTTACTTTCAGCTAACCTCCAATATGAACATGTCGCTACAGGAGAAAGTGTACAAACAACGATATTATCGGAACATTAACACTTTAAGCTTCTGTAGGCCTGTGTTACTTTCAGATAACGTCCAATCTGAACATTTCGCGACAGGGGAAAGTGTTCAAACGGCGATATTATCGGAAAATTAACAAATTAAGCCTCTGTAGGCCAGTGTTACTTTCAGGTATCGTCCTATCTGAACATGTCGAAGCAGGGGAAAGGGTTCAAACAACGATATTATCGGAACCTTAATACTTTAAGGTTCTGTAGGCCAGTGTTACTTTCAGGTAACTTCTAAACTGAACATTTCGCAGCAGGGGAAATGGTTCAAACAATGATATTATCGGAACATTAAAACATTAAGCCCCTGTAGGCCAGTAGTTACTTTCAGGTAACATAGAATTTGAACATGTCGGAGCATGGGAAAGTGTCCCAACAACGATATTATTTGAACATTAAGAACTTAAGACTCAGTAGGCAGGGTTACCTTCAAGGAACGTCCAATCTGAACATGTCGCAGGAAAGGAAAGTGTTCAAGCAACGATATTATCGGAAGAATAACAATTTAGGCCTCTGTAGGACAGTGTTACTTTCAGGTAACTTCGAATCTGAACGTGTGCAGCAGAGGAAAAATTTCAAAAAACGATATTATCGGAACAATAACAATTTAAGCCTCTGTAGGCCAGTGTTACTTTCAGGTAACTTTCAATCTGAACGTGTCGCAGCAGGGGAAATTGAAAAAAAACGAAATAATCGAAACATACAAATTTTAAGAATCTGTAGACCAATGTTACTTTCAGGTAACTTCCAATCTGATCATGTCGCAGCAGGGGAAAGTGTTCAAACAACGATATTATAGGAACATTAACAATTTATGCCTCTCTAGGCCAGTGTTAATTTCAGGTAACTTCCAATCTGGACATGTCGCAGCAGGGGAAAGTGTCGAAACAACGTTATAATCGGAATCTTAACATTTTAAGCCAATGCAGGACAGTGTTACTGTCAGGTAACATTCAATCTGAACATGTCGCAGCAGTGGAAATTTTTCAAACAACGCTATTATCTTAACCTTAACAATTAAATCTCTGTAGGCCAGTGTTACTTTCAGGTTTCTTCCAATCTGAACATGTCGTAGCAGGGGATAATTTTCAAACAACGATTTTATCGGAACATTTACACTTTAAGACTCTGTAGGCCAGTGTTAATTTCATTTAACTTCCAATCTGAACATATCGCAGCAGGGGAAATGGTTCAAACAACGATATTAACGGAACATTAACATTTTAAGCCTCTGTACGCCAGTGTTTCATTCAGGTAACTTCCAATCTGAACATGTCGCATCAGGGGAAAGAGAACAAACAACGATATTATCGGAACATTAACACTTTAAGCCCATGTAGGCCAGTGTTACTTTCAGGTAACTTCCAATCTGAACATGTCGCAGCAGGGAAATTGTTGAAACAAGGATATTATCGTAACCTTAACACTTTAAGTCTCTGTAGGCCAGTGTTATTTTCAGGTAAATTCCAATCTGAACATGTCGCAGCTGGGGTAGGGGTTTAAACAACGATATTATCGGAACCTTAACACTTTAAACATCTGTAGGCCAGTGTTACTCTCAGGTAACGTCCAATCTGAACATGTCGCAGCAGGGGAAAGTGTTGAAACAACGATATTATCGGAACATTAGGACTTTAAGTGTATGTAGGCCAATGTTACTTTCAGGTAATTCCCAATCTGAACATGTCGCAGCAGGGGAAAGTATTCAAACAACGATATTATCGGAATCTTAAATCATTAAGAATTTATAGGCCAGTGTTACTTTCAGTTAACGTCAAATCTGAACATGTTGCAGCAGAGTAAAATGTTGAAACAACCATATTATCGGTTCCTAAACTTTTTAAGTCTCTGTAAGGCATTGTTACTTTCAGGTAACCTCCAATCTGAACTTGTCGCAACAGGGGAAATGGTTCAAACAAAGATATTATAAGAACCTTAACACTTTTAGATTCTGTAGGCCAGTGTTACTTTCAGGTAACGTCCAATCAGAACATTTCGCAGCAGGGGAAAGGATTCAAACAACGATATTATCGGAAACTTAACAATTTAAGCCTCTGTAGGCCAGTGTTAATTTCAGGTAACCACAAATCTGAACATGTCGCAGCAGTCGAAAGGAGTCAAACAAAGATATTATCGGAACCTTAACAATTTAAGAGTCTGTAGGCCAGTGTTACTTTCAGGTAACCTCCAATCTGAACATGTCGCAGCAGGGGAAATTGTTCAAACAACGATATTATTGGAACCTTAACAATTTAAGAACTTCTAGGCCTGTGTTACTTTCAGGTAACGTCCAATCTGAACATGTCGAAGCAGGGGAAATTGTTCAAACATCGGTGTTATCGGAACATCAACGACTTACGCGTCTGTATGCCAATGTTACTTTCAGGTAACGTCCAATCTGAACATGTCCCAGAAGTGGAAAAACTACAAAAAACAATATTATCGTAACATTAATAATTTAAGCCTCTGTAGGCCAGTGTTACTTTCGAGTAACCTCAAAACTTAACATGTCGCAGAAGTGGAAATTTTACAAACAACGATATTATCGGTACATTAACACTTTAAGCATCTGTAGGCCAGTGTTACTTTATGGTAACTTCCAATCTGAACATGTCGCAGCAGGGGAAATATTTCAAAGAATGATATTATTGGAACAGTAACAATTTTAACATCTGTAGGCCAGTGTTACTTTCAGGTAACGTCCAATCTTAACATGTAGTAGAAGTGGAAATTGTTGAAGCAACGATATTATTTGAACATTGACAATTTAAGCCTCTGTAGGCCAGTTTTACTTTAAGATCATTTGCAATCTGAATATGTCGCAGCAAGTGGAAATGTTTAAACAACTATATTATCGGAACGTTAACGTTTTAAGCCTCTGTAGGGCAGAGTTACTTGCAGGTAACGTCCAATCTGAACATGTCGCAGCAGGGGAAATCGTTCAAACAAAGATATAATCGGAACGTTAACGCTTTAAGCCTCTGCAGACCAAAGTTACATTCAGGTAACGCTCAATCTGAACATGTCGCAGCAAGTGAAAGTGTTCAAACAACGATATTATCGGAACGGTAACGTTTTAAGACTCTGTAGGCCAGTGTTACTTTCAGGTAACTTCCAATCAGAACATGTCGCAGCAAGTGAAAGTGTTCAAACAACGATATTATCGGAACATTAACGTTTTAAGCATCTGTAGACCAGTGTTAATTTCAGGTAACGTCCAATCTGAACATGTCGCAGAAGGGGAAAGGGTTCAAACAACGATATTATCGGAACGTTAACTCTTTAAGACTCTGCAGGCCAGTGTTACATTCAGGTAACGCTCAATCTCAACATGTCGCAGCAAGTGAAATTGTTCAAACAACGATATTATCGGAACGTTAACGCTTTAAGATTCTGTAGGCCAGTGTTACTTTCAGGTAACTTCCAATCGGAACATGTCGCAGCCAGTGAAAGAGTTCAAACAACGATATTATCGGAACGTTAACGCTTTAAGTCTCTGTAGGCCAGTGTTAGTTTCAGGTAACGTCCAATCTGAACATGTCGCAGCAAGTGAAAGTGTTCAAACAACGATATTATCGGAACGTTAACGCTTTAAGCATCTGTAGGTCAGTGTTACTTTCAGGTAACGTCCAATCTGAACATGTCGCAGCAGGGGAAACGGTCTAAACAACGATATTATCGGAACGTTAACGCTTTAAGCTTCTGCAGGCCAGTGTTACATTCAGGTAACGCTCAATCTGAACATGTCGCAGCAAGTGAAAGTGGTCAAACAAAGATATTATCGGAACGTTAACGCTTTAAGCCTCTGTAGGCCTGTGTTACTTTCAGGTAACTCCCTATCTAAACATGTCGCAGCAGGGGAAATTTTTCAAAGAACGATATTATCGGAACATTAACACTTTAAGCTTCTGTAGGCCAGTGTTACTTTCAGGTAACATTCAATCTGAAAATGTCGCAGCAGGGGAAAGTGTTCAAATTACGATATTATCGGAACATTAACAATTTAAGCTGCTGTAGGTCAGTGTTACTTTCAGGTAACGCTCAACCTGAACATGTCGTAGCAGGGGAAAGCGCTTAAACCACGATATTATTGGAACATTAATATTTTAAGTCTCTGTAGGCTAGAGTTACTTTCAAGTAACGTCCAAACTGAACATCTCGCAGCAGGGGAAATTATTCAAACAACGATGTTATTGGAACATTAACATTTTAAGCTTCTGTAGGCCAGTGTTACTTTCAGGTAACGTACAATCTGAACATGTCGCAGCAGGGGAAATGGTTCAAACAACGATATTATCGTAAAATTAACTATTTAAACCTCTGTAGGCCAGTGTTACT